>Ga0193751_1000741_pt1 | contig 23386 bp, 23 predicted proteins | sample L1c2metaG_FD_143050 | JGI IMG/M metagenome (GOLD analysis project Ga0193751, IMG submission 143050) | Soil microbial communities from a riparian zone of the East river system, Colorado, United States - L1c2 | ecosystem: Environmental > Terrestrial > Soil > Riparian zone | place: USA: East River... | reverse complement strand
CCGAGAACCGGTTCGTCTGGCCGATGACCCAGTTGGTCATGTAGCCGCCGTACGAACCTCCGCCCACGCCCATGCGGCTGACGTCGACGCTGCCGCTGCGCTCGATCGCCTGGTCGAGAGCTGTCATCAGATCGATGTAGTCCTTGCCGCCCCAGTCGCGGACGACCTGGCGCCGGAAGTGCTCGCCATATCCGTCCGATCCGCGTGGGTTGATGTACAGAACGAGGTAGCCCATCCCAGCCAGTACCTGGAACTCGTGCATGAACGCCCATCCGTACTGTCCGTGCGGACCGCCGTGAATCTCCAGTACGAGCGGATACGTTCGGTTGGGATCGAAGTCCGCGGGCTTGAGCATCCAGCCCTCGACCACCCAGCCATCGGGTGCGGTGAACGATTCGCGCTCCGGTTGCGCCACGTATCGATCGCGAAGCCACGGGTTCAAGTCGGTGACGCGCGCCTCGGCGCCCTGCGTGAACATGTGCAGCTCGCCCGGGTTGGTCGTGTCCGACGCGCAAAAGGCGATGACGCCCGAAGCGACGTCGAAGTCGTAGATGCGGCGCTGGCCGCCGACCTCGGACCGGACGTTTCCTTCGAGGTCGCACGAGTAAACCGAGCTGGTCCCGGGTCCGCTGGTCGGAAAGTAAATGCGATCGCCGTCGGCCGACCACACCATGCGCGTCGCATGGCCCGCCCGCATGTCGGTGATGAGGCTGTCGCTCACCGCCTGGTCGAGTCCAATCGAGAGGCAGCGCTGGTCGCCGCCGCCTGAAGGCACAATCCAGAGGCGTTCCAAGAGCCCGGCATCGAGTCCATTGGGCGCGATGAACGCGATCAGGTCGCCGCGCGGAGACCATGTTGGCGAGCTGAGATAGAAACCACCCACGAGCTTCGAACGCTTGCCTGTCAGGTCGACCAGGTAGAGGTTCGAGGCCCTCTGAAGGTCGGCATTCGGCTCTGAGTTGCCCGCGACGACGAGCGTGTCGTTGTCAGGCGACCAGTCGAATCCGGCCACGTCCCATGGCCCGCTTGTCAGCTGCGTAACGTCACCGCCGCTTGCCGGCACTACAAAGAGATGGTGGTAACGGCCGTCGACGAAGCCCTGGCCGTCGTGCTTGTAGTCGAGGCGGCGAGCGATTCGCGCGACTGGAGCCCGCCGCAGCTGATCCCGGCTTTCCGGCGGCCGGGGGTCGTCCACGATCGAGTCCGGATCGCTTAAAACCGTACCGATGAAGGCGATCTGGCTTCCGTCCCGTGACCAGGCCGGGCTGGAGGCTCCCTCAGGCAGCGCAGTGAGCTGGCGGGCGTCACCAGGGCTTGTCATGTCGAGCACGAAGATCTGGTCCACAGGGCCACGCCGGCTTACGAAAGCGACGCGCCGGCCGTCGGGTGACCATTCCGGCGAGTGATCCCGCCGCGGACCCGCCGTGGCGTCAACCGGCTCTGGCTCCAGGAGGCGCCGGACGACGACGCGGCTCCGATTCTGGCGTGCCTCGGCGTCTGCCCAACCGAGCTGGTAAGCGACCCGCTCCCCATCGGGGCTCAGCCGGACGTGGTCGATCCAGCGAAACCTATAAAGATCTTCTGGAACGATCGGAGCGGGCATCCGGTAAGCCGATTTAAGCAGCAAAAGCAGTCACTTTGCGCGCTCGCAACATTTCTCCTCGACGTATCTTCAGTCGGTACTTCAAAGTAGATGACAGAAAACTGGCGGCCGGCGGCAGTGCGCGGATTCGCCTGGGGCGCGCTGGCCGGGCTCGCCCTGGTCGCGCTGATGTACGTCGCCGGCGTGTTCCTGGGCCTCAGGCCGCTGCCGCAGGCTCTGAGCGGCCCAATCCTCGCCCTCATGCCTGGATTCGTCTTTGGGTTCCTGATCGACACCCTTCAGCACGCCGGCAAGGTGGTCGAGGAGTTCGGCCTGATCGTGGCCATGGTCGTTGGACTGGGCGTTCTGGGCGCTGCTTGGGCGGTGACCAGCAGGCGGTGGCTCTTCGCGCAATCGGCTCTCGTGTTCGCAGCCGCCGGCTGGCTGGTCGTCGTGCTTGTGCTGCTGCCGGTCTCCGGCTACGGGTTCCTCGGGCTGACCGACGGCCCGACCACGCCAATCATCTGGGCGCTCCTGTTCGCGATTTACGGCTTGATCCTGCAGATGGGCACGCCGAGGTCGCGGCCCGATCAGGCTGACCCTGGCCGCAGGCGAACAATTCGGGCCGTCCCCCTGGCCATCGGCGCGGCCAGCCTGGGCGTGCTCGGGCTACGGCTGCTACCGGACTGGTATCGCGCGATCTTCAATCCGGCGGAGGCCGGCCTGCGCGGCCTGTCAATGGAGATCACGCCGATCGAGAACTTCTACATCGTCTCCAAGAACTTCGGAGACCCGGTCGTGGATGGACACGGCTGGAGCCTATCGATCGGCGGCGCGGTCGACAAACCCATGAACCTGTCGCTCTCCGACCTTCGCTCCCTGCCGAGCGCCACGGAGTACGTGACGCTGGCGTGCATCAGCAACCTCGTCGGCGGCGACCTGATGAGCACCGGAAGCTTCACCGGCGTGAGGCTTCGCGAGCTGCTCGCGCTGGCGAACCCGCGCGCGAACGGCACGTGGGCGGCGTTCAAAGCGCGCGACGGCTATGCCGAAAGCCTGTCGATGAGCCTCATCAACGGCGCGCCCGAGGTCCTCGTCGCATACGACCTCGATGGCGCGCCGCTGCCGAACGCGCATGGGTTTCCGGCTCGCATCGTGCTGCCCGGCCACTACGGCATGAAGGGACCCAAGTGGCTGGATTCGATCCAGCTGGTCGACCACGAGAGCGGCGGCTACTGGGAGGCGCAGGGTTGGGATCACAACGCGGTCGTCAAGACCACCGCGCGATTCGATTTGCCGCTTGATGGCGACATCCTCAAGCTCGGGACGGTCTCCCTCAGCGGCGTCGCATTTGCGGGGACTCGCGGAGTGAGGAAGGTCGAGTACAGCACGGACGGCGGAAAGAGCTGGACCGTGGCCGACTTCAAAGCGCCGCTTTCGCAGCTGACCTGGGTGCTGTGGTCGGCGGCATGGACTCCGGGCGGGGAAGGCTCCTACGAGCTTCAGGTGCGAGCCACCGACGGATCAGGCACCGCGCAGGATCCTAAGGATTCGCCCAGCTACCCGAATGGAGCGGCCGGCTACCACACGATTCGGATCAACGTATCAAAGAGCTGATCCCCTACTTCAGAGCCCACGCCGCCTTGATCGTGTCCCACGCCATCTTCAGCCCGCCTGCCTTGCGGATCATCTTCAGGATCTTCGACTGCTTCTCCCACTTCGAGGTGCCGTCGACTCTGAAGAATTCATCGAGGGCGCGGTCGAGGACCTCCGGGTATTTCGTCAGCAGCTGGGGATTGTGTTCGAGAAGCGGCACCGCCTTGTCGTACTTTTTCATGTCCGCCATGATCCACGAGGCATCGAGCTTGCCCTTGTACTCCTGCAAGCGGCGTTCGGAAAAGTCGCCCGTCTCCTTGGCGTGGATGACGGTCTCACCGGCCATGCGGCCCGACACCATCGCCAGGTTGGAGCCCTCGCGATGCACCGGGTTCGAGAGCATGGCCGCATCGCCACAGATCAGATAGCCGGATCCGTAGACCTTGGGGATGCCGCGATACCCGCCCTCGGGGATGAGGTGGGCGAGGTACTCGACGGTTTCGGCGCCACGCAACAGTGGTTTCACGCTGGGATGGTTCTTGAAGTGCTCCATCAGCTCGTTGGGACTTCGCAGAGTCGCGTTGAACTCGCTCAAGAGCGCGCCGCCTCCCACTGACAGCGTGTCTTTGTTGGTGTAGATGAACATGAAGCCGGACATGCCCATGGTCGAGTCGCCAAAGCACTCGATCGTGCAACCCTCACCCGATTCGCAGTTGAAACGCTCCTCGATGAGGCCCGAGTCGAGCTGCATGATCTCCTTGACCGCCATCGCGACCTCGTTCGCGCGCAGCTTGCGACGCAAAGGCTTGCCGTTGATCAGGGTCTTCTCGAGCAGCCCCACACCGAGGCCGATGCCTTCGGAGATGACGACTACGTCGGCGAAAAGGTCGTCGCCCCGACCCGTGCCCACGCCGACGACCCGGCTGTTCTTGACGATGAGCCTTTCGACCACCGTCTCGGGCACCACCACCGCTCCGGCCTTTTCAGCCTGGTCTGTGAACCACGGGTCGAAGCGCGCCCGCAGCACCGAGTACGAGTGTGGGTGCTCGCGATTGCGCAGGTTCTTGTAGTCGAGGCCGATGTACGCCTTGGGCGTCATCATCCAGCGCCGCTCTTCGATGATCGGACGCTCCAGAGGTGCGCTTTTCCAAACGTCGCCTACGATCTCTTCGAGGTAATGGTTGTAGAGAATGCCGCCCATGACGTTCTTCGACCCAGGTTTAGGACCACGCTCGAGGAGGACAACCTGGAGTCCAGCCTTTGCCATCGTGTACGCCGCCGCGGTGCCCGCCGGCCCGGCGCCGACCACGATCGCGTCGAACTTTTCCTCGTCGCCCACTGACGGCAGATCGTAAATGAAGCTGATTGGTCTCACTGGAGGAGCCGGCTCCGGGAAGTCGACCGTGGCCGAGATGCTTCGGGAGCAGGGCGCCGTCGTCGTGGACGCCGACGAGGCCACGCACGCGGTCTACGAGCCCGGGACGCCTGGTTTCGATTCGGTCGTCCGGGAGTTTGGCGACCGCTTCGTCAAAGACGGCCGGATCGACCGCAAGAGCCTGGGCGAGCTGGTCTTCCGAGATCCCGACGCAAGGCGGCGCCTGAACGACATCGTGCATCCGCTCGTGCGCGAATGGATGGCGCAGCGCACTGCCGAGGCTGTCGAGGGCGGGGCAGCGGTCGTCGTCCAGGACGTCCCATTGCTGTTCGAGAACAATCTCGAACGCTTCTTCTCGTCGGTGGTGCTGGTGTACGTTCCAGTGCAGGTGCAGGTCGACCGCCTCGTTTCAGGTCGCGGCTTCACGCGCGAGCACGCGCACGCGGTGATCGGCGCGCAGCTGCCGATCGAGGAGAAGCGGGGCCGGGCCCACCACGTGATCAACAACACCGGAATGCTGGACGAGACGCGCGCGCAAGTCGCGGCGGTCTGGAGGCAGCTGCTGATCGACTAGAGGCGCGGCCGAAAACCTCGTCGAGAGATCCGGCAATCCAGGTGGCTCAGATCCGGATGAACCGACGAGCAGCCGAGCGAGCGCATCGCGTAGATGCGTGAGCGAGCAGCACAGGAGGTGAGCAGGGAGATGGGCCGCATGGGCGCCGAAGATCCGGCGAGGGCTTTCCGGCTGGGCCTCTATACGACGGCGTCTTTCTTCAACGCTTCGATTCTCTCCGCATCTAGGCCCACCTCGCCGAGGATCTCGTCCGTGTGCTCGCCCAGGCCCGGGGCATCTCGACGGCGCCATTCGGCTTGCATCCGAACCGCGGGCCTGACCTCTACCCCGGTCGGGCGGCTGGAGATGAGGCCACGGGCCGCGATCTGAGGGTGCGAGGCAACCTCGTCCAGGTCGAGCACCGGCTCGCAGCAAACTTCGACACCTGCCAGCTCGCGCTCCCACTCGGCTCGCGTCTTCGAAAGGAAAACGCCTTCCATCTCCTGGTGGACGTGCGTCCCGTCGTCTCCGGTCGCGAATTGAAGCTCGACCAGCTCGGGTTTGCCAACGACATCGCAAAGCTCGGCCCAGAACTTCGGCTCGAGCGCGCCAACGCTGTAAAAGCGCCCGTCCTTGCACTCATAAACCCGGTAGCACCCGTAGCGGCCGGCGAGGCGCTGGTCGCCACGTCCCACATCCTCTCCAGCTCCTTGCTGCGCCAGTGCCAGGGCGAGCCAGCTCACCGCGCCGTCGGTCATCGACACATCGAGCCAGCGACCCTCATCACCCCGCTGGACGCCGACCAGCGCCCCGAGGATCGCGACTGCCGGCTGGAGCCCACCCCCACCGACGTCCCCAACCTGCACGGCGAGCGGCGACGGAGGCGCGCCTCGGTCGCCATTGAGGCCGAGCACGCCCGCCGTGGCGACGTAGTTGATGTCGTGGCCGGCGTGCGCCGCCATCGGGCCATCCTGGCCATAACCGGTGATCGAGCACATGATCAGCGCGGGGTTGCGCGCGTGGACGACAGGCCAGCCCAGGCCGAGGCGCTCCATCACCCCGGGCCGGTTGCCCTCCACGAGCACATCGGACCGATCGACCAGGCGCAGCAGCAAATCGCGGCCGGCCTCGGACTTCAAGTTGAGGGTGAGGCTGCGTTTGTTCCGGTTGAGAGCGTTGAAGAGGACGCTTTGGCCGTCGATCAAGGGCGGCGTCCAGCGCATGTAGTCGCCAGTCCCTGGTTCTTCGACCTTGATCACATCTGCCCCCATGTCGGCCAAGAGCATCGTGCAGAAGGCGCCCGGGAGCAGCCTAGTCAAGTCGAGCACGCGGATCCCGGTCAGCGGCATCTCGATCATCAATTCTGATGGAGACGTTTGAGGGGCCTCCGTGCGTTAATACGTGATGGCCGGCAACACAATGCGTTCCAGCAACCAGCCGTTGTCCGAGGTGACCATCAAAGTCCCGGCGCCGTTCGCCGGGATCTCCGACCTGGGTTTCACGGCCCAGTACAGGTCACAGACGTTCCAGGAGCCCCAGCGCGACATACCCCTACTCATCGAGGGACCGCCGCCCCCGATGCGACGCCTGGCGGAGCTGCTCCAGCTTCTTCGTGGCATCGAGGGGTCGGCGTATGCCTGGAGCGACCCGGTGATGTTGAGCGACGAGGTCGTCGTGCTCGCGTTTCGCGATCGCAGCCTAACGGGGCAAACGCTGTCAGGCGGCGAGCCGGCCCACGCGTCCTACGTCCAAAACCTCGTACGTCCGGTGGTCTTCACGTTCCTACGCGACTGCGCCGAGACGGTGCACCTCCGGCTTGCGGATGTGATCGAGATGCGCGTGACCAACGAAAGAGCGGCGATCGCGGAAATCGTCTTGCCGCTCGACGAGATCGTGCGCTCGAACGGCGACCGGTTGCTGTGGGGCCTCGCCGGCTGACCTGAGCGCCCGGCGCGCTACTACGACGGGCTGGGCGAAGGCGAGGGGGTTGTCGACGGGGAAGGCGACGGCGAGGTGACGCTGCTCGCCGCGGAGGAGGGGCTTGCGATGGTGATGTTGGGCACCGATACCGGGGCGGGTCCCTGGTTGGTGAAGTAGAGCGCGAGCGGCACCACGATCATGCCGACGATCACGGTCAGCACGAACGTGACCGCACCCCACTCCCTCCGCACGAAAGCCCAGTTCACGAGCGGTGAATTCTAACTAGAACCCAGTGTTGCCATCAGGCCGGATTCATTCCGGCCGTCACACCGCGTGCACCTTCCGAAGCGCCTGCCAGTCGTGGTGTGGGAGAGGTGGGGGTACCGCGGGGGAGGACATCTGTCCTCACCCGCGCTTTAGAAATCGTCGTCGTCGCGATTCCCGGCGAGGCCTTCCTCTTCCTTCTTCTTACGCTGGTTCAGAAGGCGAAGGAAGTCCTGGGCGCGTGCGAGCGCCTTCCACCGCTCCGGAAAGAAATCCTGGACCAGAATCTGCCTGTCCGGCATCTGGTAGACGGTGACGCACCATTTGTTGAGGGTGCGCGAAACCTCGACCTCGAAGTCCTTCTCCGCGGTCTCGTACTTGACAACCTTGTCGTCGTCGAACTTTCTTCGTCCTGAAATAGCCATAGGTACATCACTCGGGCGGGGATTCGGCTCATAGAGCGTATTCCAAGTATAGCCACCGGCCCGGCCCTGCCAAACCCCCGGGGAGGGCCCTGAACTACTCCTGGAGAAGCTCCCTCAGGAGGGGCGCCAGCACCTCGCGCAGACCCTCGCGCATGAGCGCCAAGCCGACGTTGGCCTTCAGGTAGCCGGCCACCGTCCCGAGGTCGTAATAGTCGCCTTCGAACTCGAGCGCGACCACCCGCGAGTGCTGGAGCGTCCGCCTGACCGCGTCGAGGAGCTGGATCTCGTTCCCGGTGCCCGGCTCGGTCCGGCCGAGCTCCTCGAACACCGCGGGGAGCAGCACGTAGCGGCCCAGGCTGGCGAGGTTGGACGGCGCATCGTCCGCCGACGGCTTCTCGATGACGTCCGTGACCTCGTGCAGAGGACCCCGCGACTTCCCGGTGGCGATGATGCCATAGCGGCTCACCTGGTCCTTGGGCACGCGCCGGGCCGCCAGGACTGTGGCGCCGGTCTCGTGGTATGCGCTGATGAGCTGTCCAAGACACGGCTCGGCGCCGAGGATGACGTCGTCCGGCAGCAGGGCTGCGCACGGCTCGTCGCCGACCAGCCGGCGGGCGGTCCAGATGGCATGTCCCAGCCCACGTGGCTCACGCTGCTGGATGTAGGTGATGTCGACCTTGTCGGCGATGGCATCGACGTCGGCCAGGATGCTGAGGAGGTCTTTCCTGCCGCGCTCGCGCAAATAATGCTCGAGCTCGAGAGATCGATCGAAATGGTCGACGATGGCGCGCTTGCCGCCACCGGTGACCATGATCACCTCTTCGATGCCGCTGGCGATCGCCTCCTCAACGCTGTACTGGATCGCCGGCTTGTCGACCAGGGGCAGCATCTCTTTCGGCTGGGCCTTGGTCGCGGGCAGGAATCGGGTGCCGAGCCCGGCCGCCGTGATGATCGCCTTGCGGACGGGGAGTGTCGTCACCCACGACAATCTAAGGCGTGGAGAGCATCGACGGCATCCAACCAGGGATCGAAGGCCGGCTGGAGAGGGTCGTCGATGGTGACGTGATCACGACCCATGTCGGTGGCAAGGGCACGTTTGCGACACCGGCCATGATCGGCTTGATGGAGATCACGAGCCACCGCTCTCTCGAGAATCTATTGCCGGCTGGTCACACCACGGTCGGCTACGAGGTACACGTCCGCCACGTCGCCCCGGCCGCGCCCGGGTCGACGATCCTGGTCACAACGAAGCTGACCGAGGTCAATGGCAACAAGCTCTATTTCGACGTCGCATGCCACCAGGGCGAGAAGCTCTTGGGCTCGGGCACGCACAAGCGCGCCATCGTGCCCGCCGATTTCTAGCCGTCGGCGGGCTTCGGCTTTGCTTTCTTTCGCCGCTTGCCGGCGATGTGGAGAGCTAGCTTTTTGAGCCCCGGATTGACAGCGATCACCTTCGGTCCCTGCACCTTCTTGTCACGGGCTTTGACATGTGCACTTTCACGGGGTTCGATCCGGTCGAGCTCGTCTGTCATCCACCTATCATTGAGCGAGCGTTGAGGGAAGTCGAGCATGAAACCGCTGGGGTGACGCCCAGCTCCGTCGAGGCCGCCGCCCGCGACCTCGCCCAGTACCTCGCCCCCACTCCCCTGCAGTATTCACGCGCCTTCACCGACAAAGCGCGCTGCTATGTGCACATCAAAGTCGAATCGATCCAGCCCATCCGCGCTTTCAAGGTGCGTGGGGCGCTGACCAAAGTCATGCGGCTTCATCCGGAGGAGCGATCCGGCGGCGTCGTCACTGCATCGGCGGGCAATCACGGCCAGGGCGTCGCCTACGCAGCGGCGGTTTTCAAGATCCCCGCCACCGTCTACGTCCCCGAGACCGCCAACCAGCTCAAGGTCGAGGCCATCCAGCGCCTCGGCGCCCAGGTCGTGCCCGCGGGTCGCAACTACAACGACGCTTATCTAGAAGCAATGCGCCACCAGGAGAAGGGCGGCGCGACTTTCGTGCATGCATTCGACGACACCGACGTGATCGCGGGCCAGGGCTCGATCGCCGTCGAGCTGCTCCACGACCTCGATGATGTCGACACGGTCCTGGTGCCGATCGGCGGGGGCGGGTTGATCAGCGGCATCGCCATGTATTTGAAAGAGAAGCGGCCGACCATCAAGGTGATCGGGGCCGAGCCGGTCGGGGCCGATGGCATGCGCCGCTCGCTAGAGGCGGGCCGCATCGTCACCCTCGATCGGGTCAACACCATCGCCGACGGGCTCGCCGCATCCGCTCCCGGAAAGCTGACATTCGATCTGGCGAAGCGATACGTGGACGAGGTGTTGCTGGTCGAGGACGCAGAGATGCTGCGCGCGATACGCCTTCTGTTCGAGTGGGAGCATCTCCTCGCGGAGCCCGCCGGCGCGGCCGCCATCGCGGCGCTTCTCTACCACTACAGCCCGAGCCCCAACGAGAAGGTCGTGGTCGTGCTCTCGGGGGCCAACGTCACCGACGAGGTCATGATCCGCGCCCTCAAGTCGCGCTGACAGAGGTACGCTGAGGCCGTTCACGCAGGTCGGATTTGGGGGTAGCTGCATGAAGGCTTATGTCCTGATCAACGCGTCTCCCGGGCGAGCCCTCGAAGTCGCCAAAAAGATGGAAGGCACCAGCGGAATCACGGCGGCTGACGCGATCACGGGCGAGTACGACGTCATCGCGGTGTGCGAGGCGCCCGATGTCAACTCGATCGGTTCGTTGATCGTCGACAAGATCCAGAAGATCGACGGCGTCTTCAAGACCGTCACGTGCCTGGCCGTCAAGTAAATCCGTAAACAAGTCAAACGGGGTCGCAAGCAGGCCCGATTTACTCGGGCCGTCACCCCACGTGCAGGTTCCTACTCACTCAAGCGTGGCGAGGAGTCCGCGGTGAAGCCTGCTTCACCGCGTTTCTCGACGCCGGGCAGGTCAGACAGCCACGCGGCCATCTGCGGCATCGCCTGCTCGAAGCTGCCCACGGATGGGGACCAGGTCAGCTCTCGACGCGAGTAGGAGTCGTCGACCTGGTGCGGCTTGCCCATCACGTCCACCGCGTAGACCCCTGGCCACACCCGTGCCCCGCGTGCTGCTGTGGTCTCGGTCATCAGCGCTCGCAGGTATGCAAAGTCATAGGGCAAGCTGACGATGTCGGCTCCCACGCCCGCTGCGCGCGCACAGGCCTCCAGCAGGTCGCGCCACGTGGCGTCGAATCCGCCGACCAGGTAGATCTTTCCGGCACGGCCGCGATCGGCAGCCGCCAGGCAGGCCCGCCCCACATCCTCGGCGCCGACGAACGTCTGCATCACTCGGCCGCCGGCCGGCAGCCACACGCGGCCGCGTGCCATGCCTGCCATCAGGTACGGCAGCATCCAGTCCTCGCCGGTGCCGAATATCCGCGCGGGTCGCAGGACTACAACCTCGAGGTCTTGCGCCTCGTCGAGAAGCCAGCTCTCCTCGTTCAGCTTCAGACGCTCATAAGCGTGCGTCGGTCGGAGCTTCGACTTCTCGGTGATCCTTGCGAACTGATCGGATCCATAGACGTCAGCGGTCGAGACATGGACGATCCGGCGAACACCGGCACGCCGCGACGCCTGGACGACTCGTTGCAGCAGACGTGGAGGTTCACGCCGGTACTGGAGCCGGTGCGCCGGCGACCAGCTGTCGGCGCAGTTGTGCACGACTTCGACCGTTTTGATCGCATCGGCGAGCGTCTCGTCATCGGCGTCCGCATTCAGCTCGATTACCGGCGCTTCGGTCGCCAACGCCTTCGAGACGTGACTGCCCAGGAACTCTCCCGCGCCGATGACTAGATGCAAAGCTCCCGGATTAAAGCACGGGAAAGAAGGTGGAGCCCCAAGGGGCTAGCGTTCGGATCGTCGCGTCCGGCGCCGCTGAAGGCCCGTGGAGATCGCTCGCTGAACGTTGTCGACGACCTGCGCGACCCTCTGCCCGACCGTCCACCAAGCCGGTGGATCGGATCTGATCGGCGGCCGATCGTCACATCCACGCGGCTGAACGGACGCAGTACATCGGTCCCACGGACCGCGACGGGAGAGATTGGCACGCCGGCCTGCAGGGCGAAATGACCGATGCCGACCTTCAAAGGTCGCAAAGCTCGCCCGCGCGAATAACGGCCCTCCGGAAAGATGAGGACCACTCCCCCACGCTCCAGGATCTGGTAGACGGTTCGCAGTCCCGCCTCATCGAGCTCGCCTCGGTGGGGCGAGATCGGAAACACCCCGACAAGCGGCAGCAACCGGCGCTTCCACCTACGGTTGAAGACAGTCTCGCGCTTCGCCATCGTGTAGACCATTGGCGCCCCAGGAAAGAACGGAATGATGAAAGCCGGATCGAACCAGGCCTGGTGGTTCGCTGCGATGATGTAAGGCGGAGAGGGGATATTCTCCAGGCCGCTGATGCTCATCCGGAACATGCGCAGCACCAGCCACCGGACGATTCGCCGGATCAGTCTGTAGAGGCGGGGCGGATGACGCGGGTCTGGGTGGACGAGTGGATCGAGCGGGGCGGCGACGAGCGCCCGGTATTCCGGACCGGTGTACTGCTTTGGTGTCGAGGGTTCAGGAGTTGAGGAAGTTGAGGAGGACGCGGTTGAACTCCTCTGGCCGCTCGGCCTGCGGTGAGTGGCCGGCCCCTTCGATTACGGCGAGCCTCGAATGCGCGACCAGCGCGTGTGCGCGAGTGGCCTGGGCGACCGGAAAAAGAGGGTCGTCAGCCCCCCAGATGAGTTGAAGCGGGACCTTGATCTCGTTCAACCTCGTTGTCACGTCGTGATGGCCGCCCAAAAGCGCGCGCGGATGGATCAACGATCTCACGGTCGATAGATACGCGTTGTGGAAGTCGTCCGTTGAATAGAGCTCGCGAAGATCCTGGAGATAAGCGTCATCCATGGACTTCTCGAGGTCCGCGCTCGAGCCGGCGTAGCGGGCCGCCACGCGGCGGATCATTCGCGGCGACGCCCAGCCCAGGGCGCCGCGCGTGAACCTCATCACGGCCTCACCGACGCGAGGGATAGTGACGAGGCCGTACGCCATTTGAGCCATCCTGACCTGCGGCCTGCCGAGACCGAGCGAATTGACGAGGACGAGCTTGCGCACGAGCCTTGGCTCCTCGAGGGCAACCTCGAGCGCGATTCGCCCGCCGAGCGATGCGCCGACCATCACCGCGGAACGTAGGCCGCGATCTTCGATGTAGCGTTCGACGAAGCGCGCGAAGTACGGGATGGTGTAACGCGCTCGCGGCTTTTCGGTACGGCCGTATCCGGGAAGGTCGGGCGCGAAGACCCGGTGCTGCGCGGCTGCCGCCTCAAGGGTGTAGCGCCACTCCATGTAGCTCGATGACCCCAATCCGTGGATGAAGACCACGGGCGAACCCCGACCTCCCTGCATGTGATGCACGCGCATGGTGCCGATGTCGATGAAACCTGGTTGGATGCGCCGCTCGGTACCGATCACTTGCAGTGACCTGCTTCGGAGGTCCGCCGCATATTCGCGGCATCGACGGCCGGAGCTGAGGAAAGGGTGGCGCAGCTAGGAGCGCATTGCGTAGATGCGTGACGACGCTGCGCCGGGGCCCTAGACGAAGGCTTCAGCGCCTCTCTCGGGGTCCCCGCGGAATCGTCAGATTCCCCGGGGTGAGACGACGCCCGGCCGTCTAGGACGCGAAGATGCAAGGAACTCCGGAGCGGGTCACTGGGCAAGTCTACGGGCGGGGGAGCGCAAGCCAACAACGTCCCGACCGGATTCGAAGGCCCGCACTCTGTTGCCTTTGATCACGGTCACGGCACCCGGCCCCATAGCCCGCCAGGTTCCGTCCCGCCATACCGCGGCGCTCCGCTCGTCGACGCCGAGCAGCGTCAGCTCGGGCGCGGCAGCCTGAGCCGACTCGACCCAGCGGCTGCCGAATGCGTCGTAATGGGGCAGCACGGCGGTCTCGGCGAGCAGGCCCAAGGCGTCTGCCGGACGGCGGTTGAAACGATTGGGCCAGACCGCTCGCACCAGCGTGTGGCTGCAGAGAGCCATCGCGCCCGCGGACGAACCTGCGAGCGACGCGCCGCCGCGCCAAGCCTCGAACATCGCGCGCCACACTGTTGATCCGCGCAAGACCTGCGCGACCAGCCCCGGATCCCCACCAACCAGGTAGAAGAACCCGCCCGCCCGCGCTCGCTGCGCCAGCGGCTCGGACATGGCGTCCCTGTGCTTGAGCACGGGCAGCTCGTCCAGCTCGAGCCCAAACTGGCGGAACCAGTCCCGGGCGTGAGCCACGGCGCGATCGGGACCCTGGCGCGCCGCAGCGGTCGGGACGACATACGCCGGCCCCAGACCAGCCGCTTTGGCGAGAACCCGGTCCTGCTCTTCGTTGCCTGGATTGAACTCATCGCCACCTACGAGGGCGAGCACACCAGGCGCAACCGGCACCTCCCTAGTGTCCCTCGACGGGGGATCCGCCGCGTATTCGCCGCATCGGCGGCCGGAGCCAAGGAGACGACGAGCACGCGAGGGAGCGCATCGCGTAGATGCGTGACCGAGCGCGCGCAGGAGTCGACGCCAGCTTCGGCGCCTCTCTCGGGGCCCCCGCGGAATCGTCAGATTCCGTGGGGTGAGACGGCGCCCGGCCGCCTAGGCGTGCGAAGACGCAAGGAGGCCCCGGCGAGGGGCACTTAGCATATGTCCGTGTCCGAAGGACCAAACATTCGCGTGCGCATCGCGCCAAGCCCAACCGGGTTCGCGCACCTGGGCACCGCCTCGACCGCGCTTTACAACGTGCTGTTCGCACGCCAGCGCCACGGAAAGTTCGCTCTGCGCATCGACGACACCGACGTCGAGCGCAACCGGCCGGAGTACGAGCAGCTGATTTATGAATCCCTGGGTTGGCTCGAGCTCGATTGGGACGAAGGTCCTGACAAGGGCGGGCCCTATGCACCCTATAGACAGTCGGAGCGCGTCGACGTCTACCGGCAGCACGCGGCCAGGCTCCTCAGCGAAGGCAAGGCTTACAAGTGCTATTGCACCCCTGAAGAGCTCGAGGCCGAGCGCAGGCTGGCGCAGGCCCAGAAGCGGCCGTACAAATACTCGCGCCGATGCTTGACCGATCCGCCAAAGGACCGCACCGAATTCGCCGTCCGGTTCAAGGTTCCGGGCGGCGAGATCACGTTCAGCGACATGGTCCGCGGCGAGATGTCGTTCGACGCCGACCTCATCGGCGACTTCATCGTCGTGAAGTCAGACGGCTACCCGACATATCAGTTCGCAAGCCCGATCGACGACGCCCTCATGAAGATCAGCCATGTGATCCGCGGCGAGGAACACCTGTCGAACACGCCCTACCACCTGATGGTCGTCGACGCGTTGGGTTATGAGCGACCGCTTTCTTACGCCCACATGCCGCTCATCCTCGCCAAGGACGGAGCCAAGCTGTCGAAGCGCAAGCATCCCGAGGCGAACCTCATGCTCTATCGCGAGCGGGGTTATCTGCCCGAGGCGGTCATCAACTATCTGGCGCTGCTCGGCTGGAACCCGGGGACGTCGCAGGAGATATTCACCCTCGACGAGCTCGTCGACATCTTCTCATTCGAGCGCGTGCAGCACGCCGGCGCCCGATTCGACTGGGAGAAGCTCAACTGGGTCAACGGCGAGTGGATCCGCGCAATGGCGGACACCGAGCTGGCGCACCGGCTCCAGCCGTTCCTTCCCAACCTCGACGAAGCGACGATCATGCGGGCGGTGCCCGCGCTGAAGACACGCATGACCAAGCTCGCCGATGCCGTCGAGTATCTCGACTACCTGTGGCAGGAGCCGGAAGCTCAGGCGGTCGATCCCGAGACGGCAGGGCGCATGAAGCTCGTCGCGGAAGCGCTCGAACATGTTGAGTGGCAGCCCGAGCCGATCGAGCATGCGCTCGAAGGCGTCGTCGAACAGACCGGCCTCAGCAAGAACAAGGTCTACACGCCGATCCGGCTCGCGGTGACGGGCAAGAGCGTGTCGCTGCCCATCCACTACACGCTCGCGCTGCTGCCGAAGGAAGTGGCGATCGGCCGCATCCGAGGGGCGATAGCGGCGTGATGTTCCTGGCCATCGTGATCGACCTCGAGCCGAACCTGTTCCGTCTCGGCCCATTCCTCATCACGTGGCACGGGGTGTTTTCTGTGCTCGGCATCCTCGCCGCGGCGCGCCTCGGTCTATGGCTGCTGGGCAAGGACAAGGTCGACATCAGCCACGGCGCCGATGGCGTGACCTGGATGGTGGTCCTGGGACTGATCGGAGCCCGCGTCCTTTACGTGTGGGAGAACTTCAAGTTTTTCTCAGGCCAGCTGATCCACGTCTTTTTCATCACCGAGGGTGGCATCAGCCAGTGGGGCGGCTTGTTCGGCGCCATCCTCGGCGCCTACGTCTGGGCGCGGCGCGCACATTTCTCTTTCTGGAAGGTCATCGACGCGGGCGGGCCGGCGGCCATGATCGGACTCGCCATAGGGCGTATCGGCGACGTCATCAACGGCGAGCATCACGGCACCCCGACCACGCTGCCATGGGGTGTTGAGTACGTGAATCCGGACACGCTTGGTGAACCCGGCAAGGTGGTGCACCCCGAGGTCGCCTACGAGATGATCCTCACGCTTGGTTTGCTGGCGCTGATACTCCCGTTCCATCAGCGCTTGAAGGCCCGGCTCCCAGGGGGCGTGTTGGGCTTGATCTACCTCGGCCTATATGGCATCGGTCGCTTCTGGCTCAGCTACTTCCGCACTGACCCGGCCATCATCTTCGGCCTGCGACAGGCGCAGCTCGCCTCGCTCGCCATGGCCGTTGTCGCCGCCATCGCCATCCCGATCCTCATCGGCCGAGCGCGCGCTGCACGCGAAGAGCCAGCCGAGGAGCCGCAGGGTCGTGCTTGAAGTACACATGGACCTCGTCGTGTGAACCGATTGCGGAGCGCAGCGTCTCGATCCACGGCTCCAGCGTCCGCGACGTGTAGCCGCGCCGCATCCGGAAGTACGCGAGCGGACCGACTTCTACAAAGGGAGCTCGCGGCCACTTTTCCTCGTCGGTGACGACCAGAGCCGCCTTGTAGGTCCTGAGCACGGTGTATGTCTCGTCGTGGAACCAGGATTCGTCCCGGAACTCGGCCGCCACTCCGCGGCCGAGCGCGCTCAGCAGCCCATCGAGCAGAGCGACATCGCGTTTGCGGATGGGCGGAAACTGCAGCAGCATCGGGCCCATCCGGTCGCCCAACGGCGCCATGCGCTCTGTGATGATGCGGGCCAAACCGATGCGATCGAACTGATCGCCCGAGTAGGTGAGGCCGCGATGGGCCTTCATGCAAAACCGGAAATCCGCAGGCGTGCCGTCGTGCCACTTGACCATCGTGGTCTCTGGCGGTGTGCGATAGAAGCTGCCGTTCAACTCGACTCCATGCAGCTTCTCGGCGTAGTAGGAGAGCATCCGAGCCCCCGGCAATCCAGCCGGATAGAACTTCCCTTTCCACGTCGCGTAGCTGAAACCGGACGTGCCGGCGTAGAGACGGCTTATGACGCGCTTACCGCTTGACGTTCACGCATCACGCGTTCGTGAAGCTGGCCGCATGCCGCGTCGGCGTCACGACCACGCGTGTCTCGGACCGTGACGTTCAAGCCCTGCGCTTCCACCAGCTCCTTGAACCTGCGCACACTCGCGCGGTCGGGCGCCTCATAAGGCGTGTCCTCGACCGGGTTGAACGGAATGAGGTTGACGTGCGCGAGCTTGCCTCGCAGCAAAACACCGAGCTCCTTCGCGTCGCGCTCGGTGTCGTTGACGCCGGCGAGCAGCACCCATTCATAACTGACGCGCCGGCCGGTCGTTGCTCCGTACGCCTGCGCTGAAGCAACAAGCTCGGCGACCGGGTACTTGCGATTGATCGGCACCAGCACGTCGCGAAGATCGTCGCGGGCGGCGTGCAGTGAGATGGCCAGAGTCACCGCCAGCTTTTCCTCGGCGAGCTGAGCGATTCGTGGAATCAAACCGCTCGTTGAAACGACAATGCGCCGCGGGCTGATACCGAGCAGGTCGGGATCGGAGATGCGCCGCACCGACTCGACCACCGCCTGGTAGTTGGCCATCGGCTCGCCCATGCCCATGAACACGACGTGCGACAGGCGCCTGCCTTCGGCCGGCAGCATGCGCGCGGCATCCAGCGCTTGCTCGACGATCTCGTGCGCTTTCAGGTTGCGGCCGAAAGGAAACTTGCCGGTGGCGCAGAAGGGACATCCGATAGGACACCCAGCCTGCGATGAGATGCATAGCGTCGACCGGTCGGCATAACGCATGACGACCGACTCCACGGAGTGCCCTCCGTCGAGCTCGTAAAGCGTTTTGGTCGTCAGGCCGCGATCCGCCTGCGACAGGGCCACCTCGCGCAGCGAAGTGATGCGGAACTCTCCGTCGAGTTCAGCCCGCAGCGGCTTCGGTATGTCGCGCATGTCGTCGAACGACTTCGCCCCGCGCGCCATCCAGCCCCACACCTGCTTGCGCCGGTAGACAGGCGCGTCCTTTGCCGCCAGCCACTCTTCAAGTGCTTTTGCGGACAACGACAGGATCGCTGGGCGGTCGGTCACGCGCCCGTTCATCGGTTGCAGAGACACGCAAAGGAGACTACGTCAGATAAAGCGTGGCCCGTAGGCCGGGTTTATCCCGGCCGCACCCTCCCGCGACTGCGTCGCGGGGACCCCAGAGGTATTCCAGACGCCTGCCAATCGTGGCCAGGAGTACAAGGCGGAAATCGCAGATTTCCGCCGTATTCATACCGAGCGCTCGTAGACCTCTTCGCCCTTTGTCATACGCACTTTCACCTTGCGGTCGTCGATGAGCTTCTTCAGATGAGCGCGCAGCGTCATCTCGGCCGCACGGAGCAACTCACCTCCCAACTCGGTGCCGTAGACGCGGCGTGTCAGGTCCGGGGCAGTGCCTCGGCCGCGCTTCAGCTCAGCGAGCACCTGGGCTTCGCGAGCGAGCCTGTGGGTTCGATACTCCTCGAGCTTCGCCATCGCGTCGGTGACCGGGTCCCAGTGACCGGGGAACAGCATCCGCGGCTGCAGAGCTTCGAGCCGTTCGAGGGAGCGCAGGTAGGCGGCGACGTCGCCTTCGGGAAAGGTGACCATCGAGCTGCCGCGTCCCAGGACGAGGTCGCCCGTGAACAGGACGCGGTCGCCGTCGAGCCAGAAGCTCAAGTGATCCGCGCTGTGGCCGGGCGTATGCAGGGCGGTCACATTGAGGTTTCCCACGCGGACGACATCTCCATCCGCCAGCTCCGGGTAACGCTTGACCGCAGCACGGCTGCGCGACGCCAGGCGCTCGGCCAGCGGCAGGTGGTCGGGATGTGAGTGGGTCACCAGCACGACGCCGACCGCGGTGGATGCCAGCCTTTTCTCGATCGCGTCGAGATGCGCATCGTCATCAGGACCTGGGTCGATGACAATCGCCACCGGACCGGCATCGACGATCCACGTGTTCGTGCCCGGCCCCGTATAAGGGCCGGGATTTGGCGCCACGACTCGGCTGACTAGAGGCACGGACGGAGACCTCGGCCAGGGATTCGGTGACCAGGTGGTCCAGATGCTAGGCGCGGCCGAGCACCGGAGCGCGCGCATTCGTTGATGCGCAAGCGAGGAGCGGATACCCCTGGGGTCCCTATGCCGCAGGCATGGGAGGCAGTGGGCCGCATGGGCGCCGAAGATCCGTCGAGGGGCTCCGGCCGGGCCTCTTCAGTCACCGCGATGCTTGTGCGGGCAGATAGACGTCCGCGCCGTCCGGCCGGCTCGCGTCCAGCCAGCCGTCGAGGAGCGTGTCGACGATGAGACGTATCAACGGCTCTCCCATCTCAGGTACCGGCAACGGGCGCCGCTCTGCGCCGGGCGCCACGCTGATCTTCCACCACGAGCCCAACTGTTCGGCGGCGATGGTCATACCGGGTCCGCCCATCCATTCCTGGATGCGCGTGAAGGCCTCCACGAGCGCGGGTTCCGACCCGAGCACCACCGCCCCTTCGGGAAGCTCGCGGGCGGCAATTGGCAACGCCAGGTTGAGGACTGCACCAAGGACGACACCCCGCGCCGCGTCTTTGGGCTGGATCGCGGCCACCTCGACAGCGGCCGCTCGCCGGCCGACCTCCTGGGCCTGCTCGAAAACCGCTTCGAGAAGCTCTGGCCGTCCGAAGGCGGCCTGGCGCGCGGACTCCTGAAGCGCAAGGACCGCCGACCGCAGCTTATGACCGAGGCGTCCAAGCAGGTACGCGCGCTGGTCTTCCGCAAGCTGCTGGCCGATCTCCGCGCTGCGACGCGCCTGGGCCAGTCCGCCCGACTCCGCCCAACCCACCAGGCGCCCGTTCAGCGTCAGGGGTTCCCACGGGCCGCCCGGCGGCGGAAATTCCCGATCGGCCGGTCCATGCCGCGCATGATCCGGGATCGATTCCATCCCGCCACCGACCCTTACCCACATGGGCGCGGTTGATGACGAGCGCCGTCCGCCGGCCCCGTTGCGTCGAACCACTACCTACTGGTAGTGACGGAATCGCCTGTGCGAGTCTTGCCTGTAGGCCCGGAGACGGAGGGGACTGTGAACCTGAAAGTCGTCCCTCCGCGATCGCTGGAGGCAACCCAGATCCGGCCGCCGAAGCTGCGCTCGACGACCAACCGGCAGAGATAGAGACCGAGCCCCAAACCACCCTGGGATCGGTTACGCCCAGCCGGCCCGGTCTTCTCGAACAGCCCTTCGAGGCTGCCCGGAGGCAGACCCGGACCGCGGTCGGCGACCGTCACCTCGAGCCAACCGCGCGAAGCTGCGCGCGCCTGCACCGAGACCTGACCCGATGTGTATTCGAGCGCATTGCCGATGAGGTTGGTCAGCACCTGAGCCACGTGGGCGGGCTCGCAGTACGCGAGAGGAAGACCTTCGCGCAGCTCGATTTCGACGGCCAGAGCGCGCTCCGCGTAGCGGTGCCGAATGACGCCCATGACTCCCTCGAGCACAGACGGCAAGTCGACCGGTTCAGGCGTCGGCTCGAAATGCCTTGTCTCGAGCTTGGCGATGATCAGCTGGCTTTCGACGAGGCTCAGCAGCCGGTCGGAGGATTCGTAAGCCTCTTGCAGAAGCTCGCGCCGGCCCGTGGCATCGATCGTGGTGTCCCACTGCATGATGCCGGCGAGCGTGTTCTTCATGGCCGCGGCCGGGCTGCGGACCTCATGACCGATCGCACGCAGCATCAGGTCCTTCGCCTCGAGTGCAAGCCTCTGCGCGGTCACATCCTCGTGCAGCGTGAGGATGCCCGCGGGCTCCCCCTCCAGCCCGGGGATGACGACACGCCGAACGTGCACGATGCGAACCGGGTCGCCCATCCGTAGCTCCAGGGTTCCGTCGGCCTGGTCCTCATCGCTGCGCTCAGCACCCGCCGCGGAATAGACGTCCGAGAGCTTCTTGCCCGGCATCTCCGCGGCCTGGAGCTGATAAATGGCCTCGACCTCAGGGTTGGCGTACACGATGTTGCCGGTCGCGTCCTCCAGCATCACGCCCACAGGCGAGTGCCGAAGGATGGCGTTCATCATCTGCCGCTCGCGCTCGAGCGCGTCGACCAGCTCGAGCTGGCCGATGAGCACAGCAGCCTGGCCCGCGAGCACTGTCGCGAGGCGTCTGGTCTCGGAAGCGCCCGCGGTCATCCTCGCTACGAGCAGCCCCACGAGCCGGCCCTCGACCTGGATCGGAAGGCCGAAGGCATCCGGCGATGCGCCCAGCAGATCCAGCAGCGCGCGCATGCGCCTGGCACCGGTGGGAGAGATCAACGCCCGGAGCAGCTGCACCGGTTCGTCGACCGGCACCCTGGGTGTCACCTCGCCGTCAGGCGCACGGCGCACGAGATGGGCGTCTTCGAGCAGCCACAGCTCTCCGTGCGTGCTGGCAAGCGCGCGGCTGACGAGCCTGCCCATCTCGGAGCGCGCGCGATCAGGCTCGGTGGGTGTGAGCTCGGTGAACGCCGCGACGGCTTCGAGGGCATGGATGCGCCCTCGGGTCTCCGCCACCAGGCGGGAGTTTTCGATCGCCACCGCCGCGTGCCGCGCGAAGTCGAGCGCGGGCGGCGGCTCGGCCATGTGCGTCGCCGCATGGACGGAACCAATCGCGCCCACGAGGCGATCGCCGTACCAGAGCGGAATCAGGCTCCAGGCCTGGCCGCCGGCGCTGCCGGATAGAACCCCGGTCGGCGCCTCGCGCCAGCTGTCTTCGGAGTTGAGGCCGGCCCAGGCGAGAACCGATTCCGCGGCCGGTTCGCCGCTGGCCCGAGTCGCGCTGATGCGACCCTCCGTGTCGAATGCCCAGCACGCAACGCCGGCCGACTCGAGCATCGTGCGCGCCTGGTCCGCGATGTTTGAAACGACGCTCATCAGCTCGTGTCCGGCCAGGGCGGCCAGCTCCTGGATGCGCACCGACTGCGCAAGCGCGAGCTCATTGGCATGGTGGAGTCGCATGGTTCGAAGGGCGATTCCGACCACAGGCGCGGCCGCCTCGAGAAGCTTCAAATGCGCAGGCATGAACTTCCCACCGTCATCACGCAGCGCGGAAATGCCCGCGACTACTCGCTCGCCCTGCATGATCGGCACCCACACGACCGCACTGGGCTTCCGCGACAGGCTCCACGGAGTCAAGGACCTTGTCGCCGGCAGCCATCAGGCGCCGAAACAACGACGCCTCGGCTATGGGTACAGGGCCGAGCATTCCGATGAGGCCCTCTCGCGCGCCGGTGAAGCCCACGACGTTGCCGGCGGCATCGAGGTAAATGAGCACGACGTTCGTCGCGTCGGTGTAGTCACTGACCGCGCCGAATATCGCGGCGGCGATCTGGCTTTCGTCCGAAGCACCCGCGACACCCATCTCGAGCTCGTGCAGCGCCTCGAGCCGCGCGCGTTCCGCCTGCGCTTCCGCGAAGTGGTCCGCGTTGGCGAGAGCCAGGCTCACGTGTGCGGCTACGTCCTGCAGCAGCTTCACGTGCCACTCGTCGAACGCCGCCTCGTGATAGGACTGCAGCGAAAGCATCGCGGTGATGCGCTCGCCGCTGAGCACGGGCACCCAGACAAACGAGCGCGAGATGAGCCGAGGGTCACCGGGAGGCCCGGACGGAAATATGGCCGCACCCTTGGCGAGATTCCAACGTTCTCTCTCCAGGCCTTTGCGGGCGAACGCCTGGGCCCATGGGTTCTTGCGGACGAGCACTGGCTGCCCCGTCTCGTATGCCTCTCGCGAAGGGCCGGTCACCGCAAGGGCGACGGGCGGTACCACCTCTTCGACCCCGGCGACGTACTGGTAGCCCTCGGCGACCGGGCCTTCTTTTGATTGCGTGATGGTGGCGAGGATGAAGGCGTCGAAATCGAGGAAGTTCGCAAGCTCCTCGCGGAGGGTGCGCATGATCGACCAGCGATCCAGGCTGGACGCAAGCCTGCGGCCGATGGCGTTGACGACCTCCAGCCGGCGCCGCTGGCCCTCGATCGCCTCATAGCTGCGGGCGTTGCGGAGCGCGAGGGTGACCTCGTCCGCAACCAGCTCCAGGAAGGCCGCCGTCGACGCTTCGTACGCATACGACTTCGTGGTCTGGATTCCGAGCGCTCCCCGGACGGCGCC
>Ga0193751_1000740_pt1 | contig 23394 bp, 13 predicted proteins | sample L1c2metaG_FD_143050 | JGI IMG/M metagenome (GOLD analysis project Ga0193751, IMG submission 143050) | Soil microbial communities from a riparian zone of the East river system, Colorado, United States - L1c2 | ecosystem: Environmental > Terrestrial > Soil > Riparian zone | place: USA: East River... | reverse complement strand
ACAACAATCACAATCGCACGTTCACCGAAGTTGCGCAGAAGGCGGGCGTGCAGTTGCAGGATTCGCAGAGTTTTGCCAGTTTCTTCTTTGATTACGACAACGACGGTTTCCCTGACCTGTTGGTCAATAGCTTCTTTTTCTCGGCGGATGAATCTCTGCGCAGCTATCTCGGGCTTCCAAACAGCGCGGAAACACTGAAGCTTTTCAAGAACATGAAGGATGGCACTTTCAAAGATGTAACAACAGAAGTTGGCCTGGATAAGGTTTACGCTCCCATGGGCGCCAACTTCGGCGACGTTGACAATGACGGTTTTCTCGACATCTATCTGGGAACCGGCGGCCCCGAATACGGGTTCTTGTTACCCAAGGTCTTGCTTCGTAATGACCGAGGCAAAGCTTTCGTGGACATTAGCGCTTCAGCGGGTATTGGAGATCTGCACAAGGGACATGGCACCGCATTTGCCGACCTGCGGAATGTGGGACAGGAGGACCTGCTGACTTCCATGGGTGGCGCAACGCCAGGAGACGCACACGCTTTTCGAGTCTTTGCGAATCCCGGAAATGACAGTGACTGGATCAATATCAAGTTAGTTGGAGTCAAGACGAACCGGGCGGCGATTGGAGGACGGATAAAAGTCACCGTCGAAAACAAAGGGCTGGGAACCCGCTCGATCTTTCGTACGGTCAGTGGCGGCGGATCCTTTGGCGCTTCACCTTTGGCTCAGCACATTGGCCTGGGGAAATCGGCACGCATACTCAACGTGGAAATATCATGGCCGGTAAGCGATACGTCGCAGAAGTTTTCGAACATCAGTCCCAACCAGTTCATTCAGATCAGCGAGTTTGCCAAGGATTACAAAACGCTCACGCCAAAACATTTCCGGTTTGAAGACAGGAAGAAAAGCGTCATGGGGGTGGGCCAGTGATAATGACTTTATGAAGTCTTGCATCTTGCTTGCGGTGTTGCTTGTGTGCACCACCAGTTCCTGGAGTGCGCAGAAGTATTCGGCCTCGGGGCTGGTGCTGAGAGTTGATCCATCCCATCGGAGAATTTTTGTGTCCTGTGAGAGCATCCCTGGGTACATGGGTGCCACGATCATGCCCATTTCCGTGCGCGATTCAAAAACACTGGATGGGCTCGCGCCAGGCGTGATGGTGGACTTCACCTTGGTTGTGGAGAAGAAGGCGTCTTATGCTGAGAGCATTTATGTTCGTAACTTCGAAGACCTTGAACAACAGCCTTTGGCGGCTCGACGGCTGAAGATCATCGAAGACCTGGATTCGGAGGAGTCGCTTGGCACGAGCGCGTTGAAGATCGGGCAACGCCTACCTAGTGTCGTCCTGACGGACCAGAATCGGAGAGAGGTTGATCTGGCCGGTTTTGCGGGCAAGGTGGTGCTTATCAACTTCTTCTACACACACTGCCCGCTTCCGGATTACTGTTTCCGACTCTCGAACAACCTGGGCAATGTTCAGAGGCGTTTCAAACCGCAAATGGGGCGAGATTTGATCCTTGTGAGTGTCACCTTCGATCCCATGAATGACCAGCCTGAGGTTTTGGCAAACTATGCTCGCACTTGGCACGCGGACGCCAACTGGCATTTTCTGACTGGAGCCGTGCCCGAGATCCGGCGCGTCTGCAACATGTTTGGAGTTAATTTCTGGCCGGACGAAGCTGAGTTAATGCATTCTTTGCATACTGTGATCATCGACCAGCAAGGAAAGTTGGCGGCCAATCTCGAAGGAAACCAGTTCACGGTGCGGCAACTAGACGACTTGGTGCAGAGCATATTGGAGCGGTCACGCTAGATCCTCATTTCCCGGAAACAAAATCTATAGTTGAGCCTCTTGCGAAATCTGCCGCCCAATCTGGGCCGCAGGAGAAACTATATAATGCCGCCTGGATGCGTTTAGGATTGAGCCTCCCGCTGCTCGTTTTCTTGACTGGGTCGATTCCTGCGCAGCAACCTGCCAAACCCTCAGGTGCAGAGACAGCTCAAGCCAGGTTCAGGGATGTAACGTCCGCACTCGGCGTGCATTTCCAATACATCGCTTCCCACACCGCAAAGCATTACTTGCTGGAGACTATGGGAGCGGGAGTGGCTCTGTTCGATTATGACAACGACGGGAGGCTAGACATTTTCCTGGTAAATGGCGCTCCGATCAAAGATCCCACGCCAAAGGGATCGACTCCGCAGAAGGCAGGCCCGGATTACTGGAATCGCCTCTATCACCAGAAAAATGATGGCACATTCGAGGATGTTACGGAGAAGGCGGGCCTGCAGGGTGCAGGCTATGGTATGGGAATGGCGGTCGGCGACTTCGACAACGACGGTTACGAAGATTTATATGTGACAGCGTACGGTGGCAACAAGCTCTACCACAACAACGGAGATGGTACTTTCACCGACGTCACCGAAAAAAGCGGCGTTGGCGGCGGCGGGTGGTCGACGAGCGCGGCTTGGGTGGACTTGGATAATGACGGTCTCCTCGACTTGGTCGTGCTGCGCTACGTCCAGTGGGACTTTGACGACATCTGGTGTGGAGAGCACAAGGAGGGATATCGCTCTTATTGCCATCCCGACTACTTCCAGCCAATTTCACCCTTGGTCTACCGCAACGATGGGAACGGGCATTTTACCGAGGTCTCCCAAAAGATCGGCATCTCCAAACCGGGGAAGGGTCTGGGCATAGCTCTCGCGGATTATGATCGCGATGGAAAGACTGACATCTTCGTGGCCAACGACTCCATGTTTGAGTTTCTCTACCGCAACAAGGGCAATGGCACATTCGAAGAAGTCGGACTGGCGTCCGGCATCGCCGCCGACGGGGACGGCCGAACCTATGCTGGCATGGGCGTAGACTTCGCGGACTACAATAATGATGGCCTGCCCGACGTGGTGATCACCGACCTCGCAAACCAAATGTACGCGTTGTACAAAAACAATGGCGACGGAACCTTTAGCTACGGCAGCTACGACTCCGGCCTGGGCCGCATCACGCGCTCGCATTCGGGCTGGGGCGTTCGCTTCATGGACTACGACAATGATGGTTGGAAGGACCTTCTGATCGCCCAAGGACACGATCTCGACACGCTTGAACTGAACTACCCGAACCTGCATTATCGGGAACCGATGTTGTTGGTGAAGAATACCGGGCAAGAATTTGTGGACGTATCGCCGGAGTCTGGAAGCATTTTTCATAAAGCCTGGTTGGGACGGGGAATGGCAATTGGAGACATTGATAATGACGGCCGGTTGGATGCAGTCGTCACCACGAATGATGGACCCGTGCACATCCTGCACAACGAGACCCAGACAGCGAACCATTGGTTAACCCTTAAATTGATAGGCCATAAGAGCAACCGCGATGCAATCGGTACGGAAATCAAACTCGTGACTGGCAAGGGACGACAATTCGCGACCGTGACCACGGCCAGCAGTTATCTCTCATCCAGCGACAAACGAGTACATTTTGGCTTGGGTTTGGAGACGGTGGCTAAAAGCGTGGAGATTCACTGGCCGAGCGGGATCGTGCAAACACTCAAAGATGTGCCGGGCGACCGTATCCTGCAGATCGATGAACCGTCCGTGGGAAAGGGATCCGAAAACTGATGCATAGTGGGCAAACCGACCTGGTTCTCGTGATTCTTATGCCGACGATATTGTTCTTCGCAGCGGCGAGCGGAGCTCAGGACTTTCCGGTCAAGAAACCACAGGAGAAGACATCCCGGTCTTCTTCTCCCATGGGCATGGCGACCGGTACCGCCCATGCGCCCGTGAAGGATGCCAAATCGCGTCCGATCACCGCAGGCGGTTTTGTGGACGATGCTCCGATTGTGTTCCTCGATATCACCGAGCAGTCCGGCCTCGGCAAATTTCACCATCACATGGGCACGCCGGCCAAGACGACGATCCTCGAGACGAATGGTTCCGGTGTGGCGTTGCTCGACTACGACAATGATGGCTGGCTGGATATCTATCTGTTAAACGGTTCGACCGTTGCTGCCCTGGCGGGAAAAGAAGCGGCGCCCCGCGGCATGCTCTTTCATAACAATCACGATGGAACCTTCACCGATGTCACCGACAAAGCGGGCGTAAGTAACGAGCGCTGGGGCTTCGGCGTAGTGGTTGGCGACTACGATAACGATGGCTGGCCGGATATTTATGTGGCCAACTATGGTAAGAACCGTCTTTATCACAACAACCATGACGGCACATTCACCGATGTAGCGGAGAAGGCTGGCGTGACCGTCGGAGGCTGGTCGACGGGACCCACCTGGGGCGATTATGACCATGATGGCTTGCTGGATTTGTTTGTTCCGGGCTACGTCAAGTATGACTTGGAACATCCGCCGGAAGCTGGCAAGGGCAAAATACCCCTGGGCGCCTGCCAATTTCGTGGAGTCAATGTGTTTTGCGGACCGCTCGGCCTGCCGGGAGAGGGCGATCATCTCTTTCACAACAATGGAGACGGCACATTCACGGATGTTAGCCTGAATGCCGGTGTTTCCGACCGGTTCGGCTATTACGGCTTGGCGTCTGTTTTTGTAGATGTGGATGATGATGGCTGGCTGGACCTGGTCGTGGCCAACGACTCCGTACCCAACTACCTGTACCACAACCGCCACGACGGCACATTTGAAGATGTCAGTTTCTTCTCCGGGCTGGGGTTGAGCGGCGATGGACGCCAGCAGGCGTCCATGGGAATCGGCGTCGGCGATTACAACCGTGACGGCAAGGTCGACTTTTTCATCAGCACGTTCTCCGATGACTACAAGACGCTGTACCGCAACGAAGGGGACGGCAGCTTCAGCGACGCGACCTTCGAGGCCGGCCTGGTCGAGCCCACCATTCCTTTCCTTTCGTGGGGCAACGGCTTCCTCGATTTCGACAACGACGGGCTGCCCGATCTCTTTTTGGCCAATGGGCATGTCTACGTCGGAGTGGATTCGCTGGACTGGGGCACAACCTGGGCCCAGCGTCCGCAGTTGTTCCGCAACCTCGACGGCAAGCATTTCCGCGAAGTTGCGCCTGCGACCGGCAGCGGTCTCGCCACCGTCATCTCAGCTCGAGGCGCAGCCTTCGGAGACCTTTTCAATGACGGCCACATCGACGTGGTCATCAACAACATGGACGCCCCGCCGACGCTTCTGCGCAATGTGCTCAAGAACGGCAACCATTGGATCACGCTGAAGCTGATCGGCGGCCCCAAAAGTCCGCGCGACGCGATCGGAGCCAAGGTATTCCTGACTGCGGCGGGCGTTCGGCAAAGGGCTGACGTTTACAGCGGTGCCAGCTACGCGTCTAGTTCGGATCAGCGTGTTCATTTCGGTTTGGGAACCTCCTCCAACGTGGAGAAGGTTGAGATCCACTGGCCAGGCGGAGCGAAGCAGGAGGTTTCGGTACCAGGAGTGGATCGAATCATTCGCGTGGTTGAAGGAAAGGGAGTACAGGACTAGTGTGCGCAATGACCTTATACTCATCCATCTCCTGACACTCGCCCAATGTTGGCTGAAGCGCATCTCCAAAAATTCATAAAAACCGGATTCTGATCCTATAAAAAGTCATTTTTCCCAGATGCTAACTCCCCGCGCCGGTCAACTGGACTGCGCTCGCTACCGCTCCCACATCGCCGGGCATAATTGTTTTTAACTAGCCCCTATTCAATCGGATGCCGGGGAATGTAGAGATAACACTCCGGTGCATTGACTCTGGACGATGGCGGGAACAAACTCCGCCCCAATGTCTAATGTGGGGACAGCCGGATGCGTGTCACTGTTTCTTGCCGGTCTTAAGTTTCATCGCTACGGGCCATTGCGTCCGCACGGTCAGTTCGGAAACTTGGTTTGGAAGACAACGACTTTCAAGGAGCCTGAGATGAGGATGCCTGTGATCTCCCCGGTTGTGAGCCCCCGTCGAACCAGTTGGTTTTCCGTCGCTGCAGGGTTGGCCTTCCTTCTGATCTTCGGTTGGGCGCCCCGTCTTAGCGCTCAAGCGCTTGCGGGAATCAATGGAACCGTTGCAGATGCGAGTGGTGCAGTTATCGCGGGGGCGAAGGTCACTATCACGAACGACGCGACAGGCGTGTCTCGTAACACGACGACCAGTTCGGCTGGTACCTATTACATTACCGACTTAATTCCGGGGTCCTACACAGTCAAGGTTGAGGCCCCTAGATTCAAGGTGTCCGTGCAAAGGAACGTAAACGTACAAACGGCAGGTGTCTCCACGGCTAACACGACCTTGGTAACCGGCAACGTAAGCGAGAGCGTCGAAGTAACTGCCCCCGAGATTGCGCTCGAGACCGAGCAGCCGCTGGTCAGTACCACAATCCAAGAGACACTTGTGAACGAACTACCCCAAATAATTAGCGGAACGGGCCGCCAAATCGATTCCTTTCTTTTCCTCGCACCAGGGGTGACTGGCGACAGCTTTAGCCATCGCATCGACGGCGGACTGGACTTTCAGAACGAAGTCGTCTTCAACGGCGTGCCAATAGCCTTTGCAGAGACCCAGGGATTTCAGCAATATATCAATCCACCCTTTGAACTTGTAAAGGAATTTACGGTATTGCAGGGAGCTTTCTCCGCGCAATACGGCCTTGCGCACGGGGTTGCCCAGTATCAGTTCAAATCGGGAAACAATGCAATTCATGGGGACGTGTTTGCGATCTATCGCGACGCTTTCTTCGATGCGCCGGGAGCGTTCAACGATATTAACGGAAACAATAAGGGAAAAATCGATGCGCCGAACACAGACCACGAGATTAATTGGGGTTTTACGGCGGGCGGACCCGTGATTCTCCCGAAGTTATACAACGGCAAAGATAGGACATTTTGGTTTATGAGCCTTGAAAAATATCGGCAGGCGTTTGGGCAGTCATCGGTCACGGTTCCTACCCCGGCAATGGTCAGCGGAGATTTCAGCGGCTTAGTCGTGCCGGGTACGACAACTCAGATTCCGATCTTCGTTCCAATCGCATGGCAATCCGATCCATCCCTTATGCCTTCCGGGTGCAATCCTGGGGCGGCGCCGGGCCAGCAGTTTCCCGGCAATATCATTCCGCCGAGTTGCATTAGTACGGTGTCGAAGTCGCTGCTAGGATTTGTTCCAGCGCCGACCAATGCGGCCGAAACGTTCAATTATTCGCCTACGTTTGTTCCTGTGATCAAGCAGACCAACTGGGGCATTACCGTCGACCACAATCTTACCTCCAAGCAGGCTCTCCACGGAGTGTACTGGCGCAATCATGCGGATACTGCGGGTGGTTTCGTCACGAATTCCCTGAACAATGCAACCACCAACTTCTTGTTGGGCACGGGACTACTGGTCACCTATTCAAATGCCCTAACGTCTGGATTGGTAATGACAGCCGGGGTGAGTCTAATTGGAGAGACCAATAACTTCTATCAGCAGAACCCGATCGGCAGTTTTGCCGGCGCCGCACCTTCTCCGACTGGCGGGGTTTTCTTGCCGGGCATTAATTTTACCGGTGGCCCCTTGGGGGGAATAAACGGCGGAAATCCACAAAACTGGGGTACTGGAGGGTGGCAGTTCTCGATCAATCGCAAGCATGGTCTCGGAATTACCAACAACTGGCTGTATACCCGGGGCAGGCATACCATTAACTTCGGCGTGGACATTCGGCGTACTTATCAGGACGACGACGAGTGCCAACAGTGCGCCGGGAACCTGAACTTCGACGCAACGACGACGGCGGATCCAGCCAACGACCCAAACGGCAATTCCACAGGCGCCGGCTTTGCCAGCTTTCTGCTGGGTGTTGCGGACAGCGGAGGGCGGCAGTTTGCGGCCATGACCAAGCTCCGAAATTTCTACGTCGCGCCGTACTTCCAGGACAATGTGAAGCTCACTCCGCGGTTCACACTCAACTGGGGGCTGCGTTGGGACCTGGCATTCCCATTCACGAACGACAACAATTCCAACGAACTCGTCTTCTTCAATCCTCTGGTTCCGAATCCAGGCGCGATTAATCCGGCGACAGGCCAGCCGCGGTTGGGCGCGATGGCCATCCTAGGTACAGGCTGCAATGGCTGTATTGGCTGGAACCAACCCGATATGCAGTGGAAGCACTTCAGTCCCCGGCTTGGGTTCTCCTATCAGTTGAACAACAAGACGGTCTTGCTGGCTGGCGCGTCTTTCAGCTATCTGGATACTGGTGGGTTCGAGTACGGCACCAACAAAGTGGCCGTAAACTTCGGGAACAACCTGAACGGCACCGTCAGTTATAGTTCTCCCTCGGCGCAGATTCCCGGGTTCGGCCAGTGGGATAACACTGTTCTTCCGTCCCCACCCAAGCCCCCTTTCACTCCGGATTTCTTTAATACCAACTCTACGAATGAAATCCATAAATATATTAAGCAGGGATATACAGAGCTACTCACGGTGGGTGTCCAGCGGGAGTTGCCCTGGAGGATGTTCGCCTCGGTCAACTATGCGCACACTCATGACCTGCACCTGCCCGCGTCTCTGCTAAGGCGCAATGAGCTCGATGCCAACTTCCTATCGCTCTGTCCGACGGGATTGGTGAATACGCCTGACTGTGTGCTGGGTCAACCATTTACAAGTCCAGCAGCACAGACGGTGCTCCAAGGCCAAGGATTCGGAAAAGATTCCAACGGGTTCTTCAGTCCCTACGAGAATTTCCTCAACGATTATGGGAATACGTTTCTGGCTCGGGCACTGCTGCCATATCCGCAATTCCGAAATATGACGAATAATTTCGATACTTCTGGAGCCGACAAATACGATGGTCTGCAAGCCAGCGTTCAGAAACGTACCGGCAGTGGGCTGACATTCTTGGTGGCGTATACCCTGTCAAGGACCTTTTCGAACACCGATAGCGGTTTCTCAACCTTCAACTTCAAGGGCTTGAACAACCTGAATCCTAACGCAGAATGGTCCGTCGGCAACGATGATCGGACACACGTGCTAAACATTGCCGAAGCATATGAACTGCCGATCGGGCCAGGAAAGAAGATGCTAAATCGTGGCGGGTTGGCGATGAAAAATCTGGTGGGCGGGTGGCAGCTCTCCGGAATTTATACCTATCACAGCGGTACTCCCGTACAGATATTCGCCAATGGAGCAATCAACAGCAGTCCTCTGTTTTACAGCGGTCAGAACCGCGCCAATATTCTGCCCGGCCCGTTCAGTGTGAATTGGAACAATTACTATACGGGTCAGCCGGTATTCAACATCAACAAATTTCAGGCTCCAGGTGTTTGGACCATCGGAAATGCGGCCCCCCTCTATTCGGGCCTGCGGAACCCGTTCGAAAGCAACGAGACGGTCGCACTTGCCAAAAAGTTTTTCTTCGGAGAGCGTGTCTCAGCCGAGTTGCGGATGGAATTCGATAATATCTTCAACCGGATGCGGGTCTGCGGTTCTATTGACAACAACGCAAATCACGTCCCTGGCATCGACCCAAGCAATACGAATTTCAATTTTGGTATAGACTCGCCCGGTTCTATTTGCCAAGGCAACACGCCAAGACGAGGACAGGCCTTCTTCAAAATAACTTTCTGAGATGAGCCGTTGTCGCCCCATCGCGATTCGCACGCTGTTTGATGTCTTGGCAATCATTGCCAGCTTATTTCAGATCGGCGCGGCGCAAACGGTCGCAAGCAATACAGCTCCATCTCAAGGTCAACCGCCTCAGGTCATCAATCACGCGGCCGCCCCGGCAACGATTGAAAAAACGGACGCAGCCCTCGCGCGCGCAAAGTCACTTTTGCAAGACGGAAAGGTCGCAGAGGCAGAGCTTCGTGTCCGCCGATACTTGAAAGAACACGCCAACTCCGCCGACGGTCATTTCCTGCTGGGCTACGCGCTGTTCAGGAAAATACAAGCGGATGCGTCGGGTGTCCAAATGGACAGCTCTGCCGCAGCCGCAAGGGATGGCCAACCCAAGGAAGAAACCGCCAAAGCCTCCTTGGCCGAGTACACCGAAGGTGCCAAATACCACGATCCGACCGCCTTCGATTTGAAGGTGGTTGCGCTCGACTACGTCCTGTTGAAGGACTACCCCGATGCAGACAAGTGGCTGACCAAGTCGCTTGCGTGGAATCCCGAGGATACTGAGGGGTGGTATTACCTGGGCCGGACGAAATACAACGAAAACCGCTTCGAAGAGGCGATTCAAGCCTTTCAACAGTGTCTGAAAATGGACCCCGCGAGTCTGCGCGCAGAATATAACTTGGGTTTGTCCTATCAAGGACTTGGCCGCACTGAAGACGCCGCCACCGCTTTCCGAACCGCGATTGCTTGGCAAGAACACAAGCTAAATCAGGACTCGGAACCGTTTATCGATCTTGGATCGCTTTTGTTGGATAAGAATCAGCCACAAGAGGCCTTGCCTTATCTCTTGCAGGCCGTCGCGATTTCGCCCCAGGAATATCGATCTCATGAGCAGCTAGGCCGAGCATACGAACATCTGGATCAGTTGAAGAAGGCCCAGACCGAGTTTGAGAAGGCGGTTGCGCTGGCTCCTCAGTACTCGCGCCTTCATTATGTTCTAGGACAGGTCTATCGCAAGGAAGGCTTGTCTGAGAAAGCGAAACTTGAATTTGACCGGTCTTCCACCCTACGGCGTGATTCCCCCTCCGAAGGCCATTAAACATTACGAAGTGCGTTGACAAAACAGCAGATGGAGTCGGTCAGTGCGCTTCTTCCTTGTTCTGGAGCACTTCCTTAGCCCGCTCTGCTTTCGCCGAGCGAGCGTTCTCCTCGAGCTTGCTGAAGATTTGCATCTCAGCCTGAGCTTCTCGGGAGTGCCCGAGGGTGCGATACGCCTGGGCCAAAAAAAAGTGCACGCTAGGATCATCCGGGCTGGAGCGTTCGGCCTCCTCTAGATCGTGGGCGGCTTCCTCGTTGCGGTTCAACTTGAGCAACGCTCTGCCCCGGTCTATGCGGGCCTGCGTCAGGTCGGGGCAGGCGGCAAGCGCCTTGTCGACATTCGCCAAACCTTCGTCAAAGTTCATCCGCTGCGTGATGAGAATATTGGCAATTTGCGCCTGCGCATTGCAGTTGATCGGATCATTTATGAGTTCTGCCTTGAATTGTTCGATGGCGGCGTCCCACTCACCCAGGAGCCAGTAGATGTTCCCCAATTTGTAGTGACTGCCTGCTCGTAGCGGTGCCATCTCGATGGCCTTCTTGTACTCGACCACCGCGCCATCATAATTCTTCATGCTCTCCATGATCTCGCCCGACATTTCGTGCGCGTACGTGGAGTTCGGATCGATGGCGTTGAGCTTGGAAAGCGCCTGCTCGGAAAGCTGCATGTAGATCTTCCCCAAGAGATAGAACACCTCCTGCTCTTGTGGCTGCCGATGTGCGAGCTCCTGGAGAACCCGGGCCGCTGCTTCAAGTTCGCCGAGCTTGATCAAGTCATTGGCGAGAAAGAGCTGCCCATTGTTGTCGCTGGGATTGGAGCGCAACGCGGCTTCAAGGCGCGGACGAGCTTGTTTGTAGTCACCGATTTCGTAGAGTGAGATGCCCAGCAGAGCCGAGGCCGACGGCATTTCAGGATGAATCTTCAATCCTTTTTCCAGAACCGCGATGGCCTGGCGATATTCACGTTGCTGGAAATAAAGCAGGCCCAGGTTGTTGTAAGCGGCAGCCAGGCCAGGCGCGATTTGCAGAATGGATTTATATTTCGCGATCGCTTCGGCCTGATCGCCGCGAGTTTGTGCGTCCTTGGCGTCGCGGTAGAGCTGGTTCACCCGCGGATCGTTGGCGACGGCCTTGGACTGCGCTTCAACCAGGGGGGGCGTCCAGAGCACGGTCCCAATCGGAAGCAGGAAGGCAAGGAATAACATGGCACACGAAGCCATATCGCCAATGATTTTGTCCTGAATCCGCATGTGCGAAAAATTGTACCGTGACCGAGGTGATCTTGGCTTGAGGTCTCCCGTAGATTCGCCGTCAAGACGGCAAGCAGGCTCAAACGCTGTCAGTTCCTTCTCATAGGATGGGCCTCAGTGTTGAAGACAAACTTGGTCAAGTCTAAAGTCTCGGGCGGAGCAAAAAGCAGATATAGATATTTCAAAGTTTCCGCCAGGAAGAAGCTCTCCATCTCGTTCCTTTTTTCTTTTGTCTCGACGTTCTTCAGCGCGGCATAGGCAACTTCGGTGCGGCAGTATTTCACCAGACTGTCGAAGAAGGTTCGCCCCATGTCGAGATACTTGGAATCATTTGTGAGACGATGGAGGTAGAAAGCCGACTCGATGATCTCCGGTCGAAGAGCATAACCGTTGTAGGCGATTTTCGTTTTGGAATAGTCCAGCTCTTCGGGTTCGATTCCAAAAGTTGTCCACATCTTGTAGCAGGATTCTTCCAGTCGGCGACCGCGATCGATGTCACCCGATAGAGCAAGTAACCCTGGAAAGAAGGCGTCGAGGGAGCCAAACTCCGTGCCCATGCGTTTGCCGCTATTCATATCGACTTCGCCGTACCACAATCCGGCAGGGCCATCGTCGGCAACATATTTGTTCAGTGCTTCGATGCTCGATTGCCACATTCGCTCGCAATCCTTGTCACCAAACAGCAGCCAGCACTTAAGCAGGTACTCGTAGTAAGAATCGATTCCGCCACCGATATTGCTAGTGGGTTCGGTCCAGGCGCCAGTTTTCACGTTAATGCCGGCGCCAACCAAACCGATGGTAGAGCGCCGATTGTACAGTTCAACGAGCGCATGCTTTGCCTTGTCGTAATAGACAGGCTTTCCCGTCAACTTGCTTAATGTGCCAAATTCGATGAGAAGAGTACCCACCTCTGCGGGATTCGTTTGCTCGTCACGAACCGCACCCGTTTTCAGATTCACGTTTATATAGGGCATGCCGGTCGGAGAATTGAACACCGGCAGCAATCGGTTTCCCAGATCCTCAGCCAACTCCAAGAGTCGCTTGTCACCACTGAGTTGATGGCTGCTAAGCAGGCCGCCGAGCATCCGGATCGTGATTTCAAAGTTTTTGACATAGATATCCTGATTGAAGGACAAGTTGTTTTTAATGAATTCCCTGGTTTTTGCCGCTTCGTCGTCCAGCCCCATGAGGATCATCGTGTCGAGGGCATCTACCGGTGTCATGTAGAGCGGAACGGTGTGCCAGTCGCGAAAGCTCTTGCTCAAAGGTTTCAGCTCATCGTGGCCCCACGCGTACTGTTTGTAACCGTTCCAAGCGTGCAGGAACTCCTCCCGCACGAGTTTTGCCATGTCCTCCTTATCGCCACCAGTCAGCCTCTTGCCCGGGACCGCAGTCTTCCGCTCCTTAGCCGCCCAGGTTACGACGGACAGCGGACATGTTCCCAACAGCGTCCTCCCTCCAAAACAGACAAGTCCGAACGTCCGCAATATTTGGCGTCTAGAAAAGAGTGCGAATCGGGCCTTGGGTCGTTCAGACATGGCTATCCCTCCAATGGGCCGAACAATTCGCGACCTAGTTTTCAGAGTTCGCGAATAGATGTCAATGCATCCAGATGTCATCTCGGTGCTCCCGCGTATGTGCTTGAGGCAGCGAGTCTTGTGCGACGTTATTCCCAACGGAGGGGCGGGATGGCCTGCCGAACGGGATAGACGTCCCCTGAATCCGAAGACCTTGATAAGCGGTGGTTTCACGTGCTAACCTCGCGGCTAATCTTCAGCGGGAACCCGGGGTTACCACGATGGAAGCCATCTCTCAATCCCACCGGACTCTGCGATTTGGTGTTTTTGATGTGAATCTGCGTACCGCCGAACTGCGTAAGCACGGCGTGCGAATCAGGCTGGAAGAGCAACCCTTTCACATCTTGGCCCTCCTACTGGAATGCCCCGGAGAACTGGTCACGCGGGAGGAACTTCGCCAGAGGCTATGGTCTGCAAACACGTTTGTCGACTTCGACCGCAGTCTTAACAAGGCCATGAGCAAGCTGAGGCTGGCGTTGGGTGACTCGGCGGAAAGTCCCCGCTACATCGAAACTTTGCATCGCCGGGGCTACCGTTTCATCGCTCCCATCCAAAGTGACGAGATCATTGTTGCGCATGCGGCATCGCATGAGTCCGATCCCGGCCTGCGTGCAGCCGCGTCTCAGGCGGCATCGACGACTATCGTTAGTCCTGTGGGGGTGCCCTCTCGTGGGTGGTTGCGCGGCTGGCGCTTTATGGCTTCACTGTCCTTAATCGTAGTGGGCCTCGGGGCAATGTATCTCCGTGCTCGCCCGGGCATGCTCGGCACTTCCCCGACCGCAGTCATTCCGCGCCGATCTGTCGCGGTACTCGGATTCAAGAACCTATCAGGCCGCCCCGACCAAGCGTGGGTTTCTACGGCTTTATCCGATTGGCTCACTACTGAGCTTGCGGCTGGTGAGGAACTGCGGACTATTCCCTCGGAGAGCGTGGCACGAATGAGAATCGAGCTCTCGCTACCCGACGTTGATAGTTTGGGTAAGGAGAGTCTGCTTCGCGTCGGCAAGAATCTGGGTACCGACCTGGTGGTTGTGGGATCATACGCGAGTTTGCGCGAAGAATCTGGTGGCCAGGTGCGTCTTGATCTGCGCCTGCAAGACACCCGCAATGGTGAAACCATCGATGCGGTGTCTGAGACGGGAACCGAATCCCGCCTGTTCAATCTGGTCTCGCTTGCGGGCGAGCACCTTCGCACTCGGCTGGGCGTCCAGGGAATTACTCGCCAGGAGGCGGCTGAGATCGCTGTAGCGTTGCCTACCAACCATGATGCCGCTCGCCTTTATTCAGAGGGCTTGAGGAAGCTGCGTGTGTTTGATGCGCTCTCGGCTCGCGATTTATTCGCCAAGGCCATTGTTACTGAACCTCGCTACGCTCTTTCCCATGCGGCTCTCGCGACTGCTTGGTCGACTCTGGGGTATGACGAGAACGCGCGGACTGAAGCCAAGCAGGCCTTCGAGCTTTCCTCAAACCTGCCCCGAGCAGAGCGTCTTCTGGTGGAGGGACGCTATCACGAGACATCGAAGGATTGGGATAAGGCCATCGAGATCTACCGCGCTCTTGTCGCCTTCTTCCCCGACAGCCTGGATTACGGTCTTGCCCTAACCCAAGCCCAAGTCAGCGGGGGAAAGGGGAAGGACGCGCTCGAGACGGTGGAGGCTTTGCAAAAACTGCCGCCTCCGCTGGGGGATGATCCGAGAATTGATTTGGCGGAGGCCCGTGCAGCCGAGTCCCTTGGCGACTATCGACGAGACCAAGCCTCTTGCGCCCGGGCAGCTCAAAAAGCGCGATTGTTGGGAGCATCTTTGCTGCTTGCTCAGGCTCGCTCCGATCAGGCGTGGGCCCTCTCAAATCTTGGCAGCTCTGATGAGGCCGTCGAGGCCGCAGCTGAAGCGAAGCACATATTCGACGAGGCGGATGATCAAAGAGGCGTGGCCAGAGCGACCAACTTCAGCGGAATTGCCCTTGAGAACAAGGGAGACTCGGTCCGTGCCAAGAAGATGTACGAACAGGCCCTTGCTACCTATCGCCGGATCGGAAACAAACTTGGTGTAGCAAACGAACTCGATGATCTTGGAGATGTGCTTTTGGCTCTGGGTGACCCAAAGGGATCTCGGCAGAAGTATGAAGAGTCGCTTGCTACGAATCAGGAAATCGCGAACCCCGACGGAATTGCACTGGTAAAAGGGGCTCTCGGAGTTGTACTGCTTGCGCTCGGAGATCATGAAACCTCTAAGAAAACATGTGAGGAATCGGTGGAACTTAGCCGCCGGATCGGCGACCGCGAAAAGGCCGCCATCGGTCTAGCCTGTTTGGGAAGCGCCTTTCGAGCCGAAGGGAACATTGCGCAGGCGCGCCGATACGATTCGGAAGCAATTGCGATCTTCGACGAAATTGGAGACAGGCAAAGCTCATCTCGCTTTCAACTCGAACTGGCACAACTTTCGATTGATGAACACAACGGCTCGGAAGCTGCATCCATCGCCAACCGGGTTATTGAAGAATTCGTGCGAGAAAATGCGGTGCGAGACGAGTCCCTGGCAAATGCCGTTCTGTCCCGAGCCATGTTGGCACAAGGACGAATTCAGGACGCCAAGAAAGCAATCGAACATTCTACTGTCCTTTCAGAAAAATACCACGATCGACCCGTAGAGTTATTCGCCGCGATCACTGCGGCTCGTGTCCACGCAGCTTCGCCCAACGCGGCTGACCGAGCTAAGGCCGCGGATCGGCTGCAGCAAGTTCTTGCGGAATCTGCCCAGATGGGACTGCTCGTCTATTCCTTCGAAGCCCGGCTGGCACTGGGAGAGATCGAGATCACTTCCGGGAATCGCGACGCCGGCCGAGGCCGTCTCGAAACCTTGCTAAAGGATGCCAACCAGAGAGGCTTCGGATTGATTGCTCGACAGGCGGCAAGCGCACTGAAAGAAGTGACCGCGCGACAATAATAATCTTCATACCATTGGCAAGGGATGCTCCCTATCACCTTGTGCCAAGACCGAGCAGTCTAGCTGTCATGACCCTAGCTGAGAATTCAGCGTTCCGCGCCTGAACAAAGCTTGACTCTCAGGGAACAACATCCGACAAAGCCTGTTACCTCAATCACATCCATGGGAGCATGGAGATAACATCGGGATGCATTGACATTCGCCGGGCAAGGTCCGAGCATGGGAGCCTTGAGCTCTAACTGAGCATTGAACGGGCGATCTGCGTCCCGCGATCGATGGACGATGGCAGCCTCTCTGGTGTCGGAATCAGCAGCCGTCGTCTCTACCCCACGTCGGGGATGCTAAGCCAGTGACCATCGACTTCAACTCAATATTGCAAAGTTGTTTCCGGCACGGAAAACACTCGGAGAACTTTGATGCCACGATTCTGCCCGAACTTGGTAGCGGTCGAGCTTGCCTGTCTGATGTTGCTCGCGGTTGCCCACGCACAAAGCACTGATAAGTCCGGTTTGAGCAAACAGCCAACTCTTTACGTTGTCGGCTATGCGCACTTGGATACGGAGTGGCGGTGGGAGTATCCCCAGGTCATCAACGAATACATTCGCAAGACCATGGAGGAAAATTTCACGCTCATCGATAAATATCCTCATTATGTCTTCAATTTCAGCGGGGCCAACCGTTACCGCTTCATGAAGGAATATTTTCCGGCCGATTTCGCAAAGGTGAAGGACTATGTGAAGGCCGGGCGGTGGTTCCCCGCTGGATCGTCCATGGAAGAGGGCGATGTAAATGCCCCCAGTGCCGAGGCCATCATCCGGCAAGTTCTGTATGGGAATGACTGGTTTCGCAAGGAACTAGGTAAGGCCAGTGCGGAATACATGCTGCCCGACTGCTTCGGGTTTCCGTCGTCGCTGCCGACCATCCTCGCGCACTCGGGAGTCAAAGGATTCTCGACACAGAAATTGGTATGGGGATCCTCGGCCAATGCCGGAGGTCCAGAATCGCTGGAGAAGACTCCTGAAGGCACACCCTTCAACGTGGGCGTGTGGGTAGGACCGGACGGCGAGACTGTATTGGCAGGTCTCAACCCGGGGAGTTACGGCAGCAACGTAGACAGCGATCTCAGTAGGCCTTTGCCACCCGCGCCGCCGAACACGGCTTTGGAAGACGTCCAGAAGCAGCTCCAGACGCTGCGACAGAAACTGCAACAAGCCGAACAGAGCGGCCAACCGGTCGATCAGAAAGACATGCAGGAGTTCGTCGGCCTCCGACAGCAGCGAGAGGCGATGACCAAGGTGCAACAGGATCAGGAACAGCAACAATATCAGCACGATTGGGCGGCGCGCGTCCAGCGAAATGGTGAAGTCAGTGGCGTGTTCACGGACTATCACTATTACGGCACGGGCGACATCGGCGGCACTCCGAATGAGGAATCCGTGAAGCGCCTGGAAGCCATCGTCACGAAAGGCACGGCGAGCTTTCCTCCCCCGGGCCAATTCTTCCGTGAGCGACAGTCACATCCCGGGTGGCCGGTGGTGAAGGTCGGCGAAGGCCCGGTTCACGTGATCTCCGCTAATGCGGAACAAATGTTTCTTGATATCACGCCCTCTCAAGCTGCCGGACTTCCACGCTACACGGGTGAGATGGAGCTGACCAACCATTCCGCCGGCTCACTGACGTCGCAGGCCTACCAGAAGCGTTGGCTCCGCAAAGAGGAATTGCTGGCCGACGCCGCTGAGAAGGCTTCGATTGCCGCGGAGTGGTTAGGTGCCCGGCCGTATCCCCTGCAGCGCCTGAATGATGCCTGGACGCTGGTGATGGGCGGCCATTTCCACGACATCGCCGCCGGGACGGCGACCCCCAAGTCTTATGAGTTTGCCTGGAACGATGATGTGATCGCCATGAACCAGTTCGCCGCCGTGCTCAGTAACGCCACCGAAGCTGTGACTGCGACGCTGAACACCGAGACGAAAGGCATTCCGCTGGTGGTCTTCAATCCCCTGAACATTGCGCGCGAGGACGTGGTGGAAGCCAGCGTGAATTTTCCCGACGGCATGCCAAAAGGGGTTCGCGTGACCGGTCCTGACGGCGAGGATGTTCCCGCACAAATTTCCAGTGGCAAAGTGATCTTCGTTGCGAAGGCGCCATCGGTCGGCTATGCGGTTTACGATGTGCAAGCCGCTCCCGCCGCAGGCGCCGCGGCGACGCTGCACATGTCGGAGAACTCACTCGAGAATCAATATTACCGCGTAAAACTGAATGCCGATGGGGACGTCTCCAGCATTTTCGACAAATCGATCGGCAAAGAATTGCTGGCCGCGCCGGTGCGCCTCGCTATTTCTTATGACAATCCCCTTCATTGGCCTGCCTGGAATATGGACTGGGATCAGGAACAGGCTGCGCCGAAAGCATACGTCGGTGGTGCTCCACGAATTCGAGTTGTGGAGAACGGTCCAGCACGCGTTGCCGTCGAAGTTTCGCGGGAGACCGCAGGCTCCGCGTTCGTCCAGACCATTCGCCTTTCGGCCGGGGATGCGGGCAAGCGCGTGGAGTTCGGAAACGCGATTGATTGGAATACCAAAGAGTCGAATCTGAAGGCGACCTTTCCTCTGGCAGCTTCGAATCAAGTGGCAACCTACAACTGGGACATTGGCACGATGGAGCGGCTTAGCGCCGAGCCGAAGAAATTCGAAGTGCCGTCACACCAGTGGATCGATCTAACCGATATGAGCGGCGAGTTCGGCGCTACCATTCTGAGCGATTGCAAGAACGGCTCGGACAAGCCGAACGACCACACGATTCGTCTGACGCTGATCCGTACGCCCGGAACGCGCGGTGGTTACGCCGACCAGGGCACGCAGGACATCGGGCATCACGAGTTCATTTATGGAATCGCTGGACACGCTACCGATTGGCGCCAGAGCCAGACCGACTGGCAAGCGCAGCGCCTGAACGATCCCCTCATCGCGTTTCAGACCTCTAGACACACTGGAGCACTGGGCCGGAAGTTTTCGCTGCTGAAAGTGAGCAACTCACGGATTCGAGTCCTGGCGCTGAAGAAAGCTGAGCAGAGCGACGAGATTATCGTGCGCCTGGTTGAACTCGATGGCAAACCGCAGCCCAATGTCCGAGTGTCGTTCGACTCGCCGATCACCACAGCGCGCGAAGTCAGCGGGCAGGAGCAGCCGCTGGGAACGGCGACCGTAAATGGCGGTGCTTTGGTCACGTCGTTTTCCGCGTACCAGCCGCGCACCTTCGCCATTAAGCTGGCAAGGGCCCGTACCAAGCTCGCAAGCGTGCGTTCCTCGCCGGTCTCGCTGCGATATGACCTCGCGACCGCCAGCAATGACGGCACAAAGTCGGAAGGCGGATTTGACGAAAAGGGCAATGCGCTGCCGGCGGAGATGCTGCCCGAGCAAATCACTTTGAACGATGTGCAATTCCGACTGGGCCCGGCGAAAACAGGGACGCCGAATGCGGTCGCCGCCAAAGGGCAGACCATCGAGTTGCCGGTCGGCCAATACAACCGTGTATATGTGTTGGCCGCCTCTGTAGACGGAGATCAGAAAGCGACGTTTAAAGTCGGCGACACTCCAGTCGACCTGAACGTGGAGGACTGGGGCGGATTCATCGGACAATGGGACGACCGACAGTGGAGTTCGAAGGATACTTCGCATGACGACTACGGGGAGATGACTGGCATCAAGCCGGGCTATATCAAGCGTGCCGATCTGGCTTGGTACTGCTCGCATCATCACGACGCCGCAGGTGCGAACGTACCCTACGGTTACTCATATCTATTCGCGTATCCGATCGACCTGCCGGCTGGCACGAAGACGATCATATTGCCGGATAACGGCAAGATACGCATTCTGGCCCTTTCGGTGGCGGATGAGAATGCCGCAGCGACGCCGGCGCAGCCACTCTACGATGTGCTTCCTTCACCGGCAAACGGAGCGAGCGACTTTCTGCTTTCGACCTCAGCCTCCAGCCTCTCGTTTACCCAGGGGCAGAGCGGCGCAACGGCGATCAGCGTGTTGCCCAGGAACGGATTCATCGGCAGCGTTAGCATGACCGCATCGGGACTGCCGGCGGGAGTGACTGCCTCATTCAGTCCGGCCCGCGTCGCAGGGGGAAGGACGATGACACTGACTGCTGCGGGCTCGGCGAACCCGACGTCAGCAACGGTAACCGTGACCGGCGTTTCGGGCAACCTGTCGCATTCGGTCAAGGTTGCCCTCAGCGTCGCCGGCATGAAGAAGGGGACGGTAGCGGTCGATCTTTCTCCCGCCTACAACGTAAAAGGCATCTATACCGACGGCTCAAAATTCGCTACCACTGCGAGTCTGGACGGCGGCGGTTTCGCCTATTCGAAAGAAGCACTGGGCTCGACGCAGTTGTGGGATGGCATTTTATTCAATCTCGGAGCTGCCAACGTACCGGACGTGGTCACGAGCAGAACAGTTGCGCTGCCGGAAGGCAAGTTCGCTAGCCTCAAGATTCTCGCGACGGCTGTTGAAGGCGGGCAGGAGTCGGAGGTGTTTACGATTACGTACGCTGATGGCACGTCCTCGTCTGTCACCCAGAGCCTCAGCGACTGGTATGAGTCGGGCGGCTACAAGGGTGAGTCCGAGGCTGTGGTCATGCCCTATCGCCTGGAGGGCGATGGCTCCAAGGATGATCGTACGTTTCATCTCTACGGATACTCTTTCAGTCTCGACAGCAACAAGATTGTGCGCAGCATCACCTTGCCGGCCAGCGAGCATGTCCTAGTCTTCGCCATGACTCTCGTGCCTTCCGCTGGGTAGTCGTCGCATAAGCTCACTTTCAGCTGAAATGAGGGAGGCGGATTGAAAGGATTCTATCTCCAACCGACAGTGTGACCGGCGATAAATCTCCATATCCGTCATTGACCGGCAAAATGTTGGCTTCGGACGCCGATCCGAGAGACAGCTTGCCTGATAGAATGGGCCGCCAGGAGGAACTCAAGAATGGATCATATGACCGGAGTCGTCCGGCTATTGAAAAAGGAACAAGATCGGCTTACAAAGGAACTTCGCGGAATCGGTGCTGCGCTCGCCGCATTTGGCAAGACATACGGAAAACAGACAGGAACAAGAGGAAGACTCTCAGCGTCAGCGCGGGCAAGGATCGCTGCTGCCCAAAGAGCGCGCTGGGCAAAAGTACGGGCGAGTAAAAGTCAGAGCCGAAATGGAGCTATTGCCCCGAAGCGAACGATGTCCGCAGCGGCCCGTAAGCGAATTGCTGCTGCTCAGCGTGCGAGATGGGCAAAAGTAAGAGCTGCGAAGAAGTAGCTCCCCGGCTGTACGCTTTCGGTACAAAAAAGCTTGCTCCCTCGTCGAGGACGTGCCTTGTTGTGTCAAATTTGGGAATGCGAAAAAACGCGGGGATTAGAAAGGTCCGGTGCTTGCCTGCTTATTCTGGATGTCTCGAATATCACGTATGCTTTGTTCAAGCATTCTAATGTCTTCTTCAAGAGCGTGTGATAAATGTTTGAGTCCGTCCAACATCGCGATGATGCTCTCATCGGCGGTATTCTGTTTGCCTTTCTCAAAGCAATTTCTTGCTTCGCTATAGCTCATTGAATTTCCCTCTGAATTCATTTATCTAAAATCTTTTCTCCAATTCTTCCTTTTGCTGTCCCTTTTCGTTCCAGCCCGTATTGAGCGTTGTGCTGAGCGACAGTATTCCATCCTTCGCCAGCCACGCCAAAGCTTCCTCGCGGGTCTCAAAAATGGGAAATTCGCGGCGGGAGAAGTTACCGAGGTTCTCAGAGAACCCCTGAGGAAGGTTCTCTCCTCCAATCCATGCGGATTTCTTGACATAGGGCTTGTCAAAGACAGCGGTTTCTTTCATGATCCGAATAGCTTCCTGGTCAATGGGTGCTCCCCTGAAATCGGAAAGAATCAAGACTGAATCGCGCGGACGGGTCGTCACAAATTCCGGAACCGCTCGGAAAATCTTTTCGACCTCAGCAGCCGAACAGTTAGATAGGTCTATTAGAAGAATCTGCTTACCCAGATGAGTAACAAACCGAATATGATCTGTCAGATATTGAACTTGACTCGTGGCAGCGTGCCGCTTGGCGCGGGACGCCTCACTAACTCGCGCGCCATCATCGTCCCTCAAGGGTGTTGTGGGTGGTATCACTATCCGCATGCTATGCCAATAAACGTTGCTCGCGGCGCACCATAGGCCAATGACCTCCGAGGCAGCTCTTTCAAGGTCGCACTTGCCCGTCCTCAACGGTTCCACTTGTACGCTTTCCGTACAAAAGAAAAAAGCCCGCGGTACGCAGGAACGTAGCAGAACGGCGCGAGCCACCCTCACTTTCAGCTCTGATCGGCGCCTTGCCTGCAATCGCCGCCTTGCAGTCCCTCCGCTCACTTCGACAGGGGTACGGCCGCCGCTGCTACTAACATCCAATTCCCCTTCTTGTTTACCCAAGTATCAACAAAGCTCCAGCGCTTCACTGAGGACTTTCCGTCCTTCACTTCCACATCGGTTTTTCGGTAGGTCCCAACCACGATGGCCGTGTTTTCCACCGAGCGCACCCTCATGGTTCCCAGTAAGATTTGCTGCAGGTGCGGCTTTGCGGATTTTACCCGCGCCAGGTAATCGCCCTTCGTCATCACTTCGCCATATTCGATGTACACCAGAGAATTGTCGAGAATCAGGTCCAGCGCATGGTTGTCATTGCGCGATTGCGCCTTAATCCGCTCGCCTTCCAGAGCGCGAACGGCCGCGGCAGCGTCCTTGTCGCCAGCCTCTTGGGCGGAACCCGACGATGACGCCGCGCAGACCAGAATCAACAACAGTCCTAATGTTCTCATAGGGCTTGCCTGCCGTCGCCGGCCCCGGCAGCAAGCCGGAGAGACTCGCCCGGCATCACTGCCCGATCCGTGTTACCAAGCCCGCAATTGAGAGCCACTGCCCATTCTTGTAAAGCCATGTGTCCACA
>Ga0193751_1000739_pt1 | contig 23424 bp, 24 predicted proteins | sample L1c2metaG_FD_143050 | JGI IMG/M metagenome (GOLD analysis project Ga0193751, IMG submission 143050) | Soil microbial communities from a riparian zone of the East river system, Colorado, United States - L1c2 | ecosystem: Environmental > Terrestrial > Soil > Riparian zone | place: USA: East River... | reverse complement strand
GGCCGAATCGAAGTCGGGTGGAGTCACCATCCACGCGTCGATCGGTCGTTTGTCGTAGCTCGACAGGACCGGAAGCTTCTGCACCTGGGCGAGCGCCTTGGCACCGAGCTGCGTGTTGAGGTGCGTGAGCTTCCGAACGCCGCCGGGCGAGGCGATTCCAATGTCGGAGGGATGGGCTGGATCGCCGACCGTTACCGCTACCGCGCCGTTCCTGGCGATGCTGAATTCGCCGCCGGCATAAGGCCGGTCGAGGCCGCCGCCGGTGAGGCCGGTGGCGACGTCACGGACCGAGCCGTCGAGGCCGACGCGCATGACCTTGTTGGTGCCGCGATCCTCGACCTGGACGTAGACCGCGCGGCTGTCGGCCGACCACACAGGGCTGTTGACGGAGCGATCGAGCGCGCCGGTCAGCACGCGCTTGTCCGATCCGTCGAGGTTCATCACCGACAGCTGCGTGTTCTGGTAGCCGAGATGCTGATCATCGAAGCCGACGAACGCGATGTGGCGGCCGTCGGGCGAGACGACGGGTGCATTGTCGGGGCCAACGCGATTGGTCAGCGCAACCGGAGCGCCTCCGTCGATGCTGACTCGATAGATTTCGCTCTCGAGCGGCTCGCGTTGCCAGTTCTTCGACAGGTCGGCGCTGAACAGGATCGAGCGTCCGTCGGGAGTCCATGACACCTGGCCGCCGGCATGGGTCGCGCCGAAGGTCAGCTGGGTCGGCGCGCCGCCATCGGCCGGGGCCCAGAACAGCTGGTAGTAACCGGACTTCAAATAGCCGTCGTCGTCGGTTCGGTAAGTGACCGTGTCGATGACCTGGAGCGGGTCGGCCCATTTGGCACCTTCGGGCTTGGGCGGGGCTGAGCCGAGGCTCGGCCCTTCGTCGGGCACGAACATCGTGTAGGCGATGCGCCGCCCGTCGGGCGACCAGGCGATTGCCCCGGGGCTGTCGGGCAGGCCGGTGATCCGCGCGCTTTCGCCGCTTCCCATCCAGCGCACGAACAGCTGCGGGTTGCCGCTTTCGGCCGCGACATAAGCGAGGCGCGCGCCGTCGGGCGACCAGCGCGGCGAGAAATAGGATCCCGAGCCGGCGAGCAGGGGGCGCTGTTGGCCGGTGGCCACGTCGACCAGCCAGATGGTCGAGCGCGCCTTGTCGGTCATGATATCGTTCGAGCGCCGGACGTAAGCGATCGTGCGCCCGTCGGGGCTGATCTCGGGATCGCTCGCCTGCTCGAGGTTGAACAGGTCGCTGCCGGTGAAATAGCGGCTCGGCCCGGTTGCGGGAGCGGCGAGGGCGGGCGCGCTGAGCGCGGTCGCGGCAAACAGCATCGCCAGCGGCGACAGCGAGCGGATGATCTTCACGGTAACAACCCCTCCGGATGACGGGGCGCAGGATTCAACTTTCAAGCAGCCGCGGCAAGTGACTTCACTTCGCGGCGCTCGACAAATCGACGAACGTACGACCCCGCTCCGAGCTTATGGCCTCGCGCGCGAATTTTATTGGCGTGATGCGCAGCATGCGTTGATTCACGCTCGCCGAATTTGACGAGTCAGTTCCGGAAGCCGCGACGGTTGCCGGCGCTTATCTGCGGCCGACGAATGCGCTGACCTTTGAGGGGTTCGATGAAGTCAATTCTGTTGGTAGTTGCGGCCATGCTTGCCTGTTCCATGCCGATCCCGGCCAAGGCGCAGCAAGCATCTCAATCCGACTCTGCCGAAGCCGAGCGCTTGCGGACGGCCATGCAGTCCGCCCGCTGGACCGGGCCGATGCTGGCGTCGACCGCCGAAACACTGCCCCACGGCCATTTTTACACCGAGCCCTATTTTTTCGATGTCATTTCCGGCGGCAAGCACAGCCCGGGGACGAGCGGCTATTATCAGTACGGGCTCACCGACAGCTTGACGGTCGGCGTGCAGCCGAACTTCGCCGTCGGCACCGACCGGGCCAATCGCGGCATGGCGCTCGGAGACCTCAAGCTTTTGTCGCAGCTCCGCCTCACGCATTTCACGCCGGAGCACCGCATCCCGAGCGTAGCGATCGTGCTCAATGCTGCGATTCCGACCGGAAAGTACGACCGTCTGGGAGAACTCAAGCAGGGACACGGCTCAGGCTCATTCGCGCCGGAAATCGGAATCAACGTGCAGCACTATGTCCTGCTCAAGAATGGCCGGCTGCTGCGCGCCCGATTCAATGTCCTGAAGTCCTTTCGGCTCCGCACGGACGTGGCGGACCGCAGCGTCTATGGCACCGTGCCGGGCTTTCGCGGTCGTGCCAGGCCGGGCTCGAGAACGACGTTGATCGGCGCCGTCGAATACAGCCTGACCCGCGAATGGGTCCTGGCGTTCGATGTGGACAGCGAGTTCACGAACAAAACCAGGCTTTCGGGCCGCGATGGAAGCGGCGGGCCTTTGGTGAATCAGTCGATCCCCTCCAGCTCGTTCATCAGCTTCGCCCCGGCGGTCGAATATAATTGGAGCGACCGGTCGGGCATTTTGCTCGGCCTCTGGGTCATTCCCAAGGGACACAACACGCCGGCGTCGGTCACTCCGGCGCTGGCCTACAGCCGCTTCTGGTAGGGGCCTGCGAGCCAGCGCCCATCTAAGAAAAAAGGGCCGGAAGTGATCCCGGCCCTTCGTTTCACGCCTCCGTGAGCTACTCTGTCTCCGAGGCCCCAGCCTTTCGTTTGGCGGTCGCTGCCGGCTTGGGCGGCGGTGCCTTCGCTTTGCCGTTGCCTTTGGCCCTGGCTGCCTTGGGCGGCGCCGGTGTGATCTCGAACGCCGGGGCATTGTCCTTGATCCGGACCTTGACCTCGCCGCCGTTGACCAGCTTGCCGAACAGCAATTCCTCGGCGAGCGGCTGCTTGATCTTCTCCTGGACCAGCCGGCCCATCGGACGAGCGCCGTAGAGCTTGTCGTAGCCGCGCGTGACGAGCCACTCGCGCGCCTCCTCGTCTAGATCGATGTGGACGTTGCGGTCGGCCAGTTGAAGCTCGAGCTGGAGGATGAATTTGTCGACCACGCGCGCAACCACCGCGGGCGGCAGGTAGGAGAAGGGCACGATCGCATCCAGCCGGTTGCGGAATTCGGGCGTGAACATCTTCTTGACCGCATCTTCCTGCATGTCCTCGCGGCTCGAGGCGCCGAAGCCGATCGACTCGCGCGCCATGTCCATCGCGCCGGCATTGGTGGTCATGATCAGGATGGTGTTCCTGAAATCGACCGTCTTGCCGTGGTGGTCGGTCAATTTGCCGTGGTCCATCACCTGCAGCAGGATGTTGAACAGATCGGGGTGCGCCTTCTCGATCTCGTCGAGCAATAGAACGCTGTGTGGATGCTGGTCGACCGCATCGGTCAGGAGCCCGCCCTGGTCGTACCCGACATAGCCCGGAGGCGCGCCGATCAGCCGGCTAACCGCGTGGCGCTCCATATATTCGGACATGTCGAAGCGCTGAAGCGGGATGCCCATGATCATGGCGAGCTGGCGCGCGACCTCGGTTTTGCCGACGCCGGTTGGGCCGGAGAAGAGGTAGTTGCCGATCGGCTTGTCGGGATCGCGCAGCCCGGCGCGGGACAGCTTCATCGCCGAGGCGAGCTTCTCGATCGCCAGGTCCTGGCCGAAAACGACGCGCTTCAGATCGGCATCGAGATGCTCGAGCACCTGCTTGTCGTCGGCCGAGACCGACTTCGGCGGGATCCGCGCCATGGTCGCGACCACCGCCTCGATCTCCTTGGGCGTGATCACCTTCTTGCGCCGCGACGGCGGGACCAGCATCTGCATCGCGCCGACCTCGTCGATCACGTCGATCGCCTTGTCGGGGAGCTTGCGGTCGTGGATGTAGCGCGCCGACAACTCGACCGCGCTTTTGACCGCGTCCGAGGTGTAGCGGACATTGTGGTGCTGCTCGAACGACGAGCGCAGACCGGCGATGATCTTAATCGTATCCTCGACCGTCGGCTCGTTGACGTCGATCTTCTGGAACCGGCGCAGAAGCGCGCGGTCCTTCTCGAAATGATTGCGGAATTCCTTGTAGGTGGTCGAACCGATGCAGCGGATCGCCCCATTGGAGAGCGCCGGCTTCAGCAAGTTCGACGCGTCCATCGCCCCGCCGGAGGTCGCGCCGGCGCCGATCACCGTGTGGATCTCGTCGATGAACAGGATCGCGTTGGGCAGCTTCTCGAGCTCGTTGACGACGGATTTCAGTCGTTCCTCGAAGTCACCGCGATAGCGCGTGCCCGCCAGAAGCGCGCCCATGTCGAGAGCGTAGATGGTCGCGGCCTTGAGCACGTCGGGCACGTCACCTTCGACGATCTTGCGAGCAAGGCCCTCAGCGATGGCGGTTTTGCCGACCCCGGGGTCGCCGACGTAGAGCGGGTTGTTCTTCGAGCGGCGGCACAGGATCTGAACCGTGCGGTCGACCTCGGGCATGCGGCCGATCAGCGGGTCGACCTTGCCGGCGCGCGCCTTCTCGTTGAGGTCGACGGTGAACTGCTTGAGCGCGCTTTCCTTCTTGCCGTCGGATTTCTCGCTCTTGTCTTCGCTGCCTTCCGGCGCGCGCGGTTCCTGCGCGGTCTCGCCCTTGCCGACTCCGTGGCTGATGTAGGTCACGGCATCGAGGCGGCTCATGTCCTGCTGCTGGAGGAAGTAAACGGCATAGCTCTCGCGCTCGGAGAACAGTGCCACGAGCACATTGGCGCCCGTCACTTCGTCGCGGCCTGACGACTGGACGTGCAGGATGGCGCGCTGAACGACCCGCTGGAAGCCGCTGGTCGGAGTCGGGTCGGTCGCGCTGTCGGCAACCAAGGCGCCGAGCTCGTTATCGAGATATTGTTTGACGGACGCGCGCAGCTCGTCGCGGCTGACGCCGCAGGCGGTCATTACCTTCGACGCATGTTCGTCGTCGATGAGCGCGATCAGCAGATGTTCGAGGGTCGCATACTCGTGCCGGCGGCGGCTGGCCTCACCCAGCGCATTGTGGAGGGTCTGTTCGAGTTCGCGAGCAAAACTAGGCATTTAGGCAGAAACTCCCCGCCCCCTGAAAAGCCAGCGGGCTTCACGATCAATGTCATACGCTCGGAGCCGGCAATCAAGGGGACGCGAGCGATTATCCCCAGTTTAGCGCTTGAGGAGCCGTCCGACGGCTGAACGGAGAGGCCGTCATTGCCCCTTTTTGAACAGCTCTTCGGCAGCCGAACGATGTTCCGAAGCCGCATCCCTGTGCGCTTCGACGCGCGCGATCTCGGCCTTCAAGGCCTCGATCCGCTCCTGAAGCTCCTCGATCGACAGCGGGTCGAGGTCCTGTTTGGCAAGCGCGATCAGCGGATCGTCGGGCTTGCTCGGGAACAGATCGTCCAAGTCCATCGGGGAATCGTTTGACCCATGAAGCGGCCATGTCAATAAGTCGGACCGCCGTGGCGAAGTCCATTCCCTCATCGATGAAAGCGGTCGTCGCGCCGCAGCCCGACGGCGCCGAGGAGCTGGCGCTGGTCGAGCGGCCGGTGCCGCGCGTCGGCCCCAACGAAGTGCTGGTCAAAGTCGCCGCCGCGGGCGTCAACCGCCCCGACATCCTCCAGCGCCGCGGGCTTTATCCGCCGCCGCCCGGAGCGCCCGATATCCTCGGGCTCGAGATCGCCGGGACGGTGGTCGAGGCCGGTGACGACGCCGAGCAACTAATGGGCCAGAAGGTCTGCGCCCTGGTCGCCGGCGGCGGCTATGCCGAATATTGTGCTGCGCCGGCCGGCACCTGCCTGCCTGTGCCCAAGACGCTTTCGCTGGTCGAAGCCGCGGCCATGCCCGAGACCCTGTTCACCGTCTGGGTCAATCTGTTCGAGCGCGGTTTCGCGGCTGACGGCGACTGGGTGCTGGTCCATGGCGGCACCAGCGGGATCGGGACCATGGCGATCGCCTTGGGCAAGCTGTTCGGCCTGCACGTCATCGTCACCTGTGGGACCGACGCAAAATGCGCAGCGGCGCTCGAACTCGGCGCCGAAGCGGCGATCAATTACCGGACCCAGGATTTCGTCGAGGCGGCGGAGCGGCTGACCGAGAGCAAGGGCGTGGCAGTGGTGCTCGACATCGTCGGTGCCGACTATGTGCCGCGCAATCTTGCCTGCCTGGCTGACGAGGGCCGGCATGTGTCGATCGCCCACCAGCGCGGCGCCAAGGCGGAGATCTCGATCCCCGAAATCATGCGGCGGCGGCTGATGCTGACCGGATCGATGCTTCGCCCGCGCTCGGTCGAGTTCAAGACGATGGTGGCCGATGAGATCGCGCGCACGGTCTGGCCTTACGTTGAGGGTGGGCGGTTGAAGCCGGTGATCGACAGCGTCGTCCCCTTGACCGAGGCGGCGGCGGCGCACGCCAAGATCGAATCGGGCGAACATATCGGCAAGATCGTGCTGGAGGTGGTGAAGTGACCGAAAAACCGGTCCTCCACGAATATTCCGCCTCCGGGAATTGCTACAAGGTGCGGCTGACCGCGGCGCATGTCGGAGTGCCGATCGAACGGCGCGAATATGACATCATGAAGGGCGAGACGCGGACGCCCGAGTTCCTCGCCAATGTCAGCGCGAACGGCCGGATTCCGGTGCTCCAGGTCGGCGACCGCTTCATTCCCGAGAGCAACGCCGCCAGTTTCTATATCGCCGACGGTTCGGCGCTGATTCCGTCGAACGCGATCGACCGCGCCGACATGCTCCGCTGGATGTTCTGGGAGCAATATCACCACGAGCCCAACGTCGCGACGCTGCGTTTCTGGAAGAAATGGCTGGGTTTCGATCGACTGAGCGAGATCCAGCGGATGCAGATCCCGATGAAACGCGAGGCGGGCGAGGCGGCGCTCGGCATGATGAACAAGCATCTCGAAGGCCGCGACTGGTTTATCGGAGATTCGATCAGCCTCGCCGACATTTGCCTCTATCCCTACACCCACGTCGCCGGCGACGCCGATTTCGACCTTGAAGCCTGGCCAAATGTGACGGCCTGGCTAAAGCGGGTCGCCAGCCATCCGCGCCACGTACCAATGGACGCCTGACCGGACTTGCCCGCAGGCGGCTGCGGGATTACATCGCGCCCAAGCCGGCCGCTCCGTAAGGGGCGGCCCTATTCATTTTGAAATCCGGAGAATGCCAGTGGCCCAGCCCCTGATGCCCCACGCGACCGCTTCCTGGCTGGTCGAGAATTCGTCGCTCACGTTCGAGCAGATCGCCGAGTTCTGCGGCCTCCATATTCTCGAGGTCCAGGCAATCGCCGACGATACCGCCGCGACCAAGCTGACCGGTCGCGACCCGATCCGCGCCGGCGAGCTCACCCACGAGGAGATCGAGAAGGGTCAGGCCGATCCCGATTATAGCCTGCAGATGCACAAGGCGCCGGACCCGGTGCGCCGCACCCGCGGTCCGCGTTACACGCCGGTCAGCAAGCGCCAGGACAAGCCCGACGGGATCAACTGGATCATCCGCAACCACCCCGAGGTCAGCGACGGCCAGATCAGCAAGCTGATCGGCACCACGCGCACAACCATCGCCGCGATCCGCGACCGGACGCACTGGAACATGGCCAACATCACCCCCAAGGATCCGGTGACTCTGGGCCTTACCACCCAGCGCGAGCTTGATGCCGCGGTTGCCAAGGCGGCCAAGGCCGCAGGCGTCGCTGCTCCGACCGATACGCGGTTCGACAGCGACCGTGCGGCGCTCATCGACCAGCTTCGCGCCGAGCGCGAGCAGCATGCGCGCGATGCCGAGGCTGCGCTCGAAGCTGCGGAAGCGGGCGACGAGGCGCTGCGCGACGAGATCGTGCCTGGCATCCGCGACCCGTTCAAGACCACGCCTCAACCTTGATTTGAGGCAAGGCGCGGCCCAGAAGTCCGGCCATGGCCACCGCCGAGGAGGACGTCAGCCAGTTGAGCTTCGAAGCCGCGCTCGCGCGGCTCGAGGAAATCGTGCGCACGCTGGAGAAAGGCGAGGCGCCGCTGGACCAGTCGATCGAACTCTACCAGGAAGGCGACCGCTTAAAGCGCCACTGTGAGGCCCGCCTCAAGGACGCACAGGCGCGGATCGAGCAGATCGCCTTTGGCGGCGACGGCAAGCCGGCGGGTCTCAAGCCGTTCGATGCCGGTTGAGACGATCGATCGGCTGGCCAGCCAGCTCAAGGCGGAGACTGCGCAGGTCTCGGCCGACGTCGACAATTTCTTCGCGCAACTGCTTAGCTCGACCGGCGATACCCGCGACCGGCTGTACGAGGCGATGCGCCACGCCGCGATCGGCGGCGGCAAGCGGCTACGCCCGCTCCTGACGATGGCCGCGTCGCGGCTGTTCGCAATCGACCCTGGGCGCGCGCTTCGCGTCGGCTGCGCGATCGAATCGATCCACGTCTATTCGCTGATCCACGACGATTTGCCGTGCATGGACGACGCCGACCTGAGGCGCGGCAAGCTGACGGTGCACAAGGTGTTCGGCGAGGCCGAGGCAGTGCTCGCCGGCGACAGCCTTCATGCGTTGGCGTTCGAGATTCTCGCCCACCCCGCGACCCACGACGATCCATGGGTCCGCTCGGACCTGGTGCTCGAGTTGGCCCGCGCCGTGGGTCCGGGCGGCATGGCCGGGGGGCAGATGATGGACCTGGTCGCCGAAGGACAGCAGCTCGATTTGTCAGCGGTCACGCGACTCCAGCAGCTCAAGACCGGGGCGCTGATCGAATATGCGGTCGAGGCGGCGTGCATCATGGTCAAGCTTCCGAACGACGCGCGCACGCCGTACCGCGGCTATGCGCGCAACATCGGCCTCGCCTTCCAGATCGCGGACGACCTCATCGACCATAGCGGCGACGAGGCAGCCGCGGGCAAGCGCATCGGCAAGGACGCCAATGCCGGCAAGGCGACCTTCGTCTCACTGCTCGGGGAAGAGCGTGCGCGCCAGCAGGCGAGCTTCCTAGTCGACCAGGCGATCGAACATCTGGCGGACCATGGCTCGGAAGCCGATCTGCTGCGCGCGATCGCGCGCTTTGCGATCGAGCGGGATCACTAGGGGGAAATGCGGGTGAAAATCGCAGTCTATCCGGGGACGTTCGACCCGATCACGCTCGGGCACCTCGACATCATCCGGCGCGGCGCGCACCTGGTCGACAAGCTGGTGGTCGGAGTGACCACCAATCCGGCCAAGGAGCCGATGTTCACGACCGCCGAGCGGCTCGCCATGGTCCAGCGCGAAGTGAAGGGGATTCCGGGCAACCTCGACGTCGTCGAGTTCGACTCCCTGCTGATGGATTTCGCCGAAGCGCAGGGCGCCTCGATGATTTTGCGGGGCTTAAGGGCGGTTGCCGACTTCGAATATGAATTCCAGATGGCGGGCATGAACCAGCAGCTCAATGACGACATCGAGACCATCTTCCTGATGGCCGACGTGTCGCTACAGCCGATAGCGTCCAAGCTGGTCAAGGAAATCGCGCGGTTCGGCGGCTCGATCGACAAATTCGTGACGCCGGCGGTTGCCGTAGACGTCCGAAAGCATTTGAACAGCGGTTCATGATCGCGTCAGTGGCCGGCCGTCATTGGGCCGGCAGTCGTCCTGGGGAGGAATATGTTCGTTAAAGCCTTGTTTTTATTGCCGTTACTCGCGTTGATCGCGGCCGCGCCGCCCGCAGTCACCCCGCCCAGCCCAAGTATCGCCGCGCCGCCCGAGGTCGTCGCCAATCCGGCGAACCGCCTGATGCTCTACCTGTCGAACGGCGGAACGGTGGTGATCCAGATGCGCCCCGATCTTGCGCCGCGCCACGTCGAACGGGTCCAGATTCTGGTCCGCCGCGGCTTCTACAACGGCCTCACCTTCCATCGCGTGATCCCCGGGTTCATGGCCCAGGGCGGCGATCCCAAGGGGAGCGGCGAGGGCGGCTCCGAGCTTCCCGATCTCAAGGCCGAGTTCACCAACGTGCCGTTCCTGCGCGGGACGGTTGCGGCGGCGCGCACCGGCGACAATCCGGATTCGGCCAATAGCCAGTTCTTCATCATGTTCGTCCCCAATTCCGCGCTCGACGGTGAATATACGATCTGGGGACGGGTGATTTCGGGCATGGACGCCGTTGACCGGATCGCGCCGGGCGAGCCGCCCGCCGAGCCGACCAAAATTGTGAGAGCGTACCTCGGCGGCTAATGCCGCGGCGATGCGCGTCGACCTTTTCGATTTCGATCTCCCGTCCGAACGGATCGCCCTGCGGCCGGCGCGGCCGCGCGACAGCTCGCGGCTGCTGGTGGTGAAAGGCCCCGAAGTCTCGGACGCCCAGGTGCTTGACCTGCCCGAGCTACTCCAGCCGGGCGACGTACTGGTGTTCAACGATACCAAGGTCATCCCCGCGCAGCTCGAGGGCCGGCGCGGCAAGGCGCGAATTGGCGCGACGCTGCACAAGCGCGAAGGCGCGCGGGGGTGGTGGGCGTTCGTGCGCAACGCGCGGCGGCTACGCCCCGGCGACAATGTGGATTTCGGCGAGGGTGTCAGCGCGTCGGTCGTGAAGAAAGCAGAGGAAGGCTCGGCGCTGATCCATTTCCATGGTGAAGAGCCGGTCGAGGTGCTGATCGAGCGCGCGGGGCGGATGCCGCTGCCGCCCTATATCGCCTCGCGGAGGGAAGTGGATGACGCGGACCGCCAGGATTACCAGACGATGTTCGCTAGGCGAGAGGGGGCAGTCGCGGCGCCGACCGCCGCATTGCACTTCACGCCGCGGCTACTGGACGCGCTCGCCGCGGGTGAGGTCGAACGCGAAACCCTCACGCTTCACGTCGGCGCGGGCACCTTCCTGCCAGTCAAGGCGGAAACGATCAACGAGCACCGGATGCACGCCGAATGGGGGCGGATCGACGCCGCGACCGCGGAACGGCTCAACTCCGCGCGGGCATCAGGCGGTCGGCTGATCGCGGTCGGCACAACCAGCCTGCGCCTGCTCGAAAGCGCGGCGGACATGAATGGCGAGATCCAGCCGTTCGAAGGCGACACGGCGATTTTCATCACGCCGGGCTATCGCTTCAAGGCGATCGACGGGTTGGTCACCAACTTCCATTTGCCGCGGTCGACCCTGTTCATGCTGGTCAGCGCGCTGATGGGGCTCGATGTGATGAAGGCCGCCTACGCACACGCGGTCGACGCCGGCTACCGATTCTACAGCTATGGCGACGCGAGCCTGTTGCTGCCCGAGGGCTGATTATTCCGGATAGCAGCTGGGCCGCTCTTCAGGATATGGTCCTTGGAATTGTTTGCGCGCTTTCTGATTGGCCAGCTCGTGAGCTGCGCCCAACAACGTAAAATGCCGGTTGATGGTTCGACGTTCCGGATCACCCGCAGCTGCGGGAGGTCCTCGCCAGTCTTCTGAATAGGCTCTGCAGAGACGGAAACGCGTTTCCGGATCGAGAATGTTGTTCTCTCCGATACTGCACTTGAGCGCGCGACCCGTCTTGTCGATCTCGATGTAGACCCACGCATAATGGTCGCCCGGCATAAGATCCCAGTTCTGCCAGGGATAGGCTGCCCCCGCTTCAAACTTGGGACAAGCCGCCTGATTAGACATTGCAGACGATGCAGTTGAGCTGACTAGCAGCCCAGCGATGATTGCAATTGTGCCAGAAATACGCATGATTTCAGCCTATTGCCCGAATTGGTGAGCGCAATGGCTGTATGGATCAGTCGTCGCGGTTGGGGAGCGGCAGAACCGCCGAGGCAACCTCGCAATCGGCGAGGTCGCGATAGAATTCGATTCCGGCGCCGGTCTCGTTCGACCAGGCAATCCGCGCCGCCGCAAAAATCGGGCCGCGCTTGAAGATCACGTCGCAATCGCTCGGCAGCCGGCTTTCCCCGGAAACCAGGGCGCCGGTCGCCGAGATATCGCGGATCCACACCATGGTCGCGCCTTCCGGCGAGTACACCGTCCCGCGCATCAGGACGCGCGTGCGGGCGCCCTTGCGGGCAGATCCAACTTGCTCAGCCGCGGTCGCCATCCCGAAATATTCCTCCACCAATATGGAGCTTTTGTCTCGCCGTCGGATGAGGATCGCATTGACGCCTATGGTTACCGAAAAATTGAGCATGCCGGTTGAGCGCAATTCCGCGCAAGGTTGCGAGCCTCGCACAGGCCGCTAAGCGCTGCCCAATGAGCCGCTTTTCGTTCGCCATCCATGCAACCGAAGGCGCCGCGCGGACAGGCGTGATCGCAATGCAGCGCGGCGACATTCGGACTCCGGCATTCATGCCGGTCGGGACCGCGGGAACGGTCAAGGCGATGCGGCCCGAAGAGGTACGGGCGAGCGGCGCCGACATCATCCTCGGCAACACCTATCACTTGATGCTCCGTCCCGGCGCCGAGCGCATCGCCAAGCTCGGCGGATTGCACAAGTTCATGGGGTGGGACCGGCCGATCCTGACCGACAGCGGCGGCTACCAAGTGATGAGCCTGTCGGAACTGACCAAGACCACCGACGACGGAGTCCGCTTCAAGAGCCACCTCGACGGTTCGACGCACATGCTTTCCCCAGAGCGTTCGATCGAAGTCCAGCGTCTGTTGGATTCAGACGTCGTCATGGCCTTTGACCAGCTGGTGCCGACAACCTCGACCCACGCTGCGCAAGCCGAGGCAATGGAGCGCTCGATGCGCTGGGCGAAGCGCAGCAGGCAAGAGTTCGAACGCGGCGGCGCGCACGCTCAGCAAGCGGCGATCTTCGGAATCCAGCAGGGCGCGCTCGACGAGACGCTGCGCAGGCGCTCGGCGGAGGCCCTGATCGAGATCGGCTTCGACGGCTATGCCGTCGGCGGGCTCGCGGTGGGCGAGGGGCAGGAGGCGATGCTCGGCTGCCTCGATTTCGCGGTCGAGATGCTGCCGAAGGAGAAGCCGCGCTACCTGATGGGCGTCGGCAAGCCCGACGACATTGTCGAGGCCATTGTGCGCGGGATCGACATGTTCGACTGCGTGCTTCCGACGCGCTCGGGCCGCACCGGCCAGGCGTTCACCGCCGATGGGCCGCTGAACCTGCGCAATGCGCGCTTCGCCGAGGACACCGACCCGATCGATCCCGGCTGCCCGTGCCCGGCCTGCGCGCAGTTCGAGCGCGCATATGTCCACCACCTGGTGAAATCGGGCGAGATTCTTGGCGCGATGCTGATGACCCAGCACAATTTGTGGTTCTACCAGCGGCTCATGCAGGATTTGCGCGACGCGATCGCCGAGCGGAGCCTGGCCGGGTTCGCGCGCGTTTTCCTGGCGCGCTATCGCGGAAGTTAGTCTGCGCCGAACGACAGGAACGAGGGCACCGGCCCGTTCCATTCGCTCTTGATATCCTCGACGACCGGCGAGCGCTCCACCCGGCGCGCGGTCTTTTCGGGACGAGGACGCCTGGGCTCGCGGGCCGGCTTCTCGGCTCTAGCCTTGTCCGCTTTCGGCTTGTCGGCGACTTTTGGCTCGGGAGACCTTTCAGGCTCTTTCGCGGGCGCGCCGGCGCGCGGGATCTTGTGGCCGATGAGCTTCTCGATTCCCGCGACCGCCTCGGCATCCTCGCGCGTGACGAGCGTGATCGCGATGCCTGTCATCCCGGCGCGACCAGTACGGCCGATGCGATGGATATAATCGTCCGGCTGCCACGGCACGTCGAAGTTGATCACATGGCTGACGCCTTTGACGTCGAGGCCGCGCGCAGCGACGTCCGAGGCGACGAGGACGGTGATCTCACCGTTCTTGAAACGGTCGAATTCGGCGATGCGGTCGGCCTGCTCCATATCGCCCTGGATCTGCCCGACGGCAAAGCCCGAGCGCTTGAGGCTCGAGGTCAGCTCTCGCACCGTGGTCTTGCGGTTGCAGAACACGATCGCGTTCTTGAATTCTTCGTGGCGGAGGATGTCGCGCAATGCCTCGCGCTTCTTATCGGAGCGGACTTCGACCAGGCGCTGCTCGATATTGATGTTGGCGGTCGCAGGCCGAGCGACTTCGACGCGCTTGGGATCGTTGAGGAACTTGGCCGCGAGCTTCTGGATCGGCGGCGGCATGGTCGCGGAGAAAAGCAAAGTCTGGCGCTGCTTGGGGAGCTTGGTGCAGATCTCTTCGATGTCGGGGATGAAGCCCATGTCGAGCATGCGGTCGGCCTCGTCGATGACCAGCAAGTTGCAGTCGTTGAGCATGATCTTGCCACGGCCGAACAGGTCCATCAGCCGGCCGGGCGTGGCGATCAGCACGTCGACGCCCTTTTCGAGCGCTTTGACCTGGTCGCCCATCTGTACGCCGCCAATCAGCAGCGCCATCGAGAGCTTGTGGTATTTTCCGTATTTCTCGAAATTTTCGGAAACCTGCGCGGCGAGCTCGCGCGTCGGCTCGAGGATCAGCGAGCGCGGCATCCGCGCGCGGCTGCGGCCGTGGTGGAGGATGTCGAGCATCGGCAGGACAAAGCCCGCGGTCTTGCCGGTGCCGGTCTGGGCAATCCCGACAATGTCCTTGCCCATCAGCACGGACGGAATGACCGCGGTCTGGATCGGCGTCGGCTCGCCATAGCCGCTGTCGTCGACCGCGCGGAGCAATTCATCAGATAGGCCGAGATCGGCGAAAGACATTGAATATCCGGAAATGAAATGGTGAGGCCGCCGCCCTTCATCGGGGCGCTAAGACCATGTCGGCGCTATGCGGCAGTGCGCCGAAAAGTCAAGGAATCTGCCGCAGCTTGGGAACCAGCAGCTTGAACTTCTTGATCGTGCAGCTGCCTCCCATGCGCGAATGGACCGCGTCGCGTCGCACGCATAGGCGGTCGTCCTGCGGCTGGAGGTAGAAGCCGCCGTAGAAATCGAGCGCCGGACAGTCCTCTTCGAACTGGGCGCGGACGCGGGCTCGGCCGGCAAGCACGAAATCGACCTGCTCCGGGCCGGACAGGAACGCCCTGCGGATCGCCAGCGCCGGAATGCATTTCAGGCCCTTGCCCTCGATCCAATCGATTTGAGGAACCATCGGCCGTGGCTGGACGGGCACGCGCAGGATCACCTCGTCCTGGACGACAAGACGCGTCACCGATTGCTGCATCACGCCCGGTTGCGCCGCGAACACGGCGAGCAGCATCGGCAGGAGACCGAGAAAGGTCGCAGGAGTCACGGATGGCCCACCATGGAAAGGCGGGCTTCGCAGCGAAGCCTTGAATAATCAATGAACTGGCGATGGTCAGCCGGCCGTCCCCCGATGGATCCGATCGGCGGCTTGCCTAATCGCCGTCGGCCCAATAGATGCCCGTTCGCATTGCTTTTTGGCAGGCTGACGTTGCTTGAGAGCCGTTGGCCCGCGCCCCAGGAGATTATCAAGGATGGCGACTGCCGCCCCGAACCAGAACCTTCCGCTGTTTTACCAGGGAATCGAGCCGCTCAACGTCTCGCAGCATAGCAAAATGAAGGTCCGCCCGGTCCTCAAGATGGGTCAAATCGCAAAGACCCACGCGATCCCGGTGACGGTCGACGAATTTGCGCTGGCGCAACGCTATTACCCGATCGTCTTCTCGATCGGCGACAACCCGCTCCCGATCGCGCTCATGGGCCTCAACGAAGGCGTCAACGTCTACCTCGACAAGGACGGACGCCCGGTCGAGCCCAATGTCTACATGCCGGCCTATATCCGTCGCTACCCGTTCCTGCTCGCGCGGCTCAGACCCGACAGCGACGAGCTGTCGCTATGCTTCGACCCGACCGCCGACGCGATCGGTGATTTCAAAGAGGGCGAAGCATTGTTCAATGGCGAACAGCCGAGCGAAGCGACCCAGGCGATCCTTCAGTTCTGCGAGCAGTTCGAAGCCGCCGGCCAGCGCACCGCGGCCTTCATGGACGACCTCAAGAAGAGCGACCTGTTGATGGACGGCGAAGTCGCCATTCAGCCGGAGGGCTTCGAGCAGCCGTTTGTCTATCGCGGCTTCAAAATGGTCGACGAGGACAAGCTTCGCGAGCTGCGCGGCGACGAGCTTCGCAAGATGAACCAGAACGGGATGCTGCCACTCATCTACGCGCACCTGTTTTCGCTGAGCCAGATGCGCGACATCTTCGCCCGCCAGCTGCAGCAGGGCAAAGCCCCCACGCAGGTCCCGCAGCCGGCTCCGGCAACGGTCTAGAGGTCCGTCTCACTCGGCAGCGGTCGCGAACTGGTGCTCGCCGAGTAGCGCTTCGCCGAGCCCGACCGCGAGCGCTTCGATCAGCGACGCCGCGCGATCGAACCCCGTTCCCGGCGCCTTGAGCGCCTCATCGAGGTAGCAGCGGCGGTCGAGCTCGAGCTGCAGCGCATGAACCGATCGCGCGGGCCTTGCGTGCCGCTCAATCACGTGGCCGCCGGCGAAGGGGTCGTTCAATCCGGCCCCGAAGCCGCAGCGATTGGCGATCGCCATCGCTTCCATGCTGACCCAGCTCTCCGCGGTGCGACCGCGGCAGTCGCCGAACACGACCGGCGCGATGCCCGCTGTCGGCGGCGGCATCGAATGGCAATCGAGCAGTATTGCGCAGCCGAACCGGTTGAGCAGCAGGGTGAGCTGTTCCTCGATCGCCCGGTGGTACGGGCGGTGCGCCTGGTCGAGGCGTTCGTTGAGCTGGGTCGGACTGATCGGCCGCCGCCACAAATAGCCGTGCTGCTGAGTTCTCGCCGGGATGATCCCGAGTCCGCCGCGCGCCCGAACGCTGACCCGGCTTCGGGGGGGACCGTCGACAACCGCCGGATCGACCTCATCCTCGCCGCGGTTGCAGTCGATTGCCGCGCGCGGCGCCTGAGCAACGACCGCTCCGGCGCCGCGCTGCACGGCGCGCCAGATCAGCCGGTCGACCAGCGGATCCTCGAGCGCGACGAGCGACGGCCGCCCGAACGCGGCCATGTCGATCAGCCAGTCGGGATAGTCGCGGCCCGAATGCGGCACCGAGAGCAGGACCGGGAGGCTGCCGAGCGGCGCGAAGACCGTTGGTGGGGGAAGGGGCGTCACGGTTAAATTCTGTCCCACAGTAGGACTCACATTGAGGCGCTGCAACGCACGAGAGCCTCATTCGCTTCTGGAAAAAGACAATCGATCAGAGCATAGATGGAGTGATGGCGAGAATCCTTCTGGCCGAAGACGACACGTCGATGCGCGAGTATCTTCAGCGCGCGCTGCAGCGCGTTGGCTACGAAGTCGAGGCGGTCGGCTGCGGAACCGAGGCGATGCCGCTGCTCGAAACCGAGCATTTCGACCTGCTTTTGACCGACATCGTGATGCCCGAGATGGACGGGATCGAGCTGGCCCAGAAGGCGAGCGCGATCGATCCGGCAATCAGGGTGATGTTCATCACCGGCTTCGCGGCGGTCGCTTTGCAAGGTGGGCGGACGGCGCCGGAGGCCAAGCTCCTGTCCAAGCCGTTCCACCTGAAAGACCTCGTGATGGAGGTCGACCGGATGTTCCAGACCGAGGACCAGCACGGCCGGCTCTAGTCTTCGCTGCCCGACGGGTTGCGCCTTCGAAATCTGCCCCCTAAATGCCTCGCTTCCGGCGGCTTTCAGCCGACGATCGGTGGGCGTGTAGCTCAGTGGTAGAGCACTGTGTTGACATCGCAGGGGTCGCAAGTTCAATCCTTGCCACGCCCACCATTTTCTCTTCAGAACAGCGCCAAATCCGGCGGATCAATGGTGCCAGCCAGCAGGCCCCCTGGATGTTCGGATTCCTTCTCAGCAACCAGTAGCCGCTGGGCGCATTTGGCGGGTGAGTACGCTCGCTCTCGTCTGGAACGCCGAGGATGACCCGGTGAGTCCAGCCGCTGTGAGCTCGCGGAATTATTTGCTGCGTGGCCGGCGCTGCTCGAGCAGCCATATCCACAGCTGCGGATCCGAATAGGCCGCTTCCCACGACCAGTGGCCGGTGTCGGGGTAGATGGTCAGCTTCGGGCTGCCGCCGCACGCGCGAACGGCCGCGACCATGTCGATGTCGCCGCGCGGATCGACGATGTCATCCTTGTCGCCGTGGAACGCCCAGATTGGCATGTCCTTCAAACGGCAGGCGCGTGTCGGATCGCCGAACGCCGCGACCGGGACCAGCGCGGCGAAGCGCTGGGGCTCGGCCGCGCCCCAGGCCCAGGTCCCGATCCCGCCGAGGCTGAGGCCGGTCAGATAGACCCGCGAGGGGTCGACCCGCAGAGTCTTTAGGGCATGGTCGAGGATCGCATCGAGCGGCGCGGGCGTCCACGGGTCGAGCTCGTCGCTGCTCGGCGGAAGCTGCGGCGAAATGACGATGAAGGGGAAGGCCGGATCCTTCTCGACCAGCTTGGGCGGCCCGTTCTTCTTGACCAGCTCGACGTCGCTCCCGCGCTCGCCCGAGCCGTGGAGGAATATGACCAGTGGCCAGCGCTCGTCGCCGCTGGCGGCATAGCCTTTGGGAACAAATAGCAGATAGGGCAGGCCGCCCGGCGCGACCGGCGGTTGGGCGGTCTGGCCCTCAACGACCGGCGTGGTGTGAGGCTTCGCGTCGGCCGGGAACGCGGCCATCAGCAGGGCAGCGACGAAGATGGCGGCACGCATCACCGCGGCGTTGTCGAGGGGTGGTCCTGGCCCTCGGTGACGCGCATCGACAGCGGGGTCTGCGCCTTTGCCTCGTCCTCGCGTTGCCATTCTTCGGCGGTGAGGCAGCGGCGCGACGAGCGGATGTGGCTGCCGAGGTTCGGCTCGGCGTCACGGCAGATGCGTTGCTCCTTGGGCTTTTGCGGCGGCGCGTTCTCGGCGAGTGCGGCCGATCCGGTCAGCAATGCAAAACCAACGAGCAACAGGGATTTGGCTGGCATGGGCCAAGTCTTGCGTTCCGAATACGCCAAGTCAACGCGGCATCGGTTGTGCCGCATCACGGTTGAGCAATCGCGCCCGAAGCCGGGCAAAGGGGCTTAGCTTAGAGGCAGGCTTCCAGGTAAGGCTGGTCGAAGCCGAATTGCTTGGCCTTTTCGAGCGTATAGGGCCTGAGGCCCATCGAACGATATTCGCCGACGATCTTGCCGTCGGCAGTCTCGTCCAGATACTCGAACTTGAACAACTCCTGGGTGACGATGACGTCGCCTTCCATCCCGATCACCTCGGTGATGTTGGTTGTGCGGCGCGAGCCGTCGCGCAGACGCTTTAGCTGGACGATGAGGTCGACCGAATCCGCAATCTGCCGGCTGATCGCCTCCTTCGGGATCTTGATGTCGGACATCATTACCATGTTCTCCATACGCGCCAGGCATTCGCGCGGGGAGTTGGAGTGGAGCGTCGCGCACGAGCCGTCGTGGCCGGTGTTCATGGCGGCGAGCAGGTCGAAGCACTCCGAGCCGCGAATCTCGCCGAGGATGATTCGGTCGGGGCGCATACGCAGAGCGTTGATGACGAGATCGCGGATTGAGATCGCGCCCTGGCCTTCCAGGTTCGCCGGGCGGGTTTCGAGCGGCAGCCAGTGCGGCTGCTGAAGCCGAAGCTCGGCCGCGTCCTCAATAGTGATCACGCGTTCGCCGGGGTCGATCATCTTCGACAGAGCGTTGAGCATGGTCGTCTTGCCCGAGCCGGTGCCGCCCGAGATGATGACGTTCATGCGGCTGGCGCCGGCGATCTTGAGCACCGTTGCCATCTTGTCCGACATCGAGCCGAAGCCCTTCATCATGTCGAGCGTGATCGGTTTCTCGGAGAATTTACGGATCGAGATGGCCGTGCCGCGCAGCGAAAGCGGTGGCACGATAACGTTGACGCGGCTGCCGTCCTGGAGGCGCGCGTCGCACAGCGGCGTGGTCTGGTCGATGCGCCGGCCGACCTTGTTGACGATGCGCTGGGCGATCTGGAACAGATGCTCTTCGTCGCGGAACTGGATTTGCGCGATCTCGAGCTTGCCCTTGCGCTCGACGTAGGTCTGCTCGGGGCCATTGACCATGATATCGCTGATCGCCGGGTCGGCCAGCAACTCCTCGAGCGGGCCGAGGCCCAGGAGCTCATCGACCAGGACCTTCTCGAGCGCGAATTGCTCGCGACGGTTGAGGTTGATCTTGAGCTCGGTCAGGACCTCGCTGATGATCGGGCGGAATTCCTCGGCGAGCTCGTCTTTGGACAGGGTCGCCGCGGCTTCGGGGTCGACGCGCTCCAAAAGGCGCGGAAGCACCTGCTCCTTGATTCGGTGGACCGAGGCTTCGAAGCCTTCGACCTTGCTGCTGCCGGCCTCACCGCTCGCGTTCTGGCGCGCGGTCAGGCGATCCATCGCCTCTCCGCGCGGCGCGCCAGACTCGTTGGTGGACTCCTCGACGCTTGGCGTCAGATCGTCGAGCGGCGGGAATTGCTCTCCGCCCGGCTCAGGAGTCGAAGGGGTGACCGCGGCGCCGCCAGGGGCGCCCTTCATCGGCTTGGCAACGCCAAAGCTGGGGCGCGCTCCGCCAATACCACCACGCTTACCGAATGCGCTCATGCCCACCCTTACTCACGGTTTTCGATCGAACCCGCGGTGGTGAATAGGCGCGAAACTTTTAGAAAAAGCTAATTGGGGCATTAATATACTAGCTTCAGTAGAGCAAGAAAGGGAATTGTGTCTTGTACACACCCGCTGGCTTAGCGCGCATGCTTGCGATTAAGTAGTTCGACTGAGAGGGTCACTGTCGCCGAGCTGACGGAACTAAGCGGGTTGGCCGCGCAGTAGTTATCGATCCACGCAACCATGCCGTCGAAGTCAGTTCCATCGTTCAAATTCCCGACGGTCGCAGCTATGTTCAGATTCACTCCTGAAACGAAGCCCGCAAGCCACGCTTCAAATGCCGCCCTCGGCCAACCACCATTATCACGGGCGGCCTCCGTCCAACTGCCGCACGATTTCGTGCCCATTCCAACAGCCAAGGGTGGTGTTGGAGCGGCGGCCAACGCAAGCGCAGCGAGGATCACTCCGGCTTCTCCCTCATCCTATATCAAGGCGCTTCTGACGGTCCTTGCGGTCGCCTTCGATCATGTCGTGAACCGCATTAGCGACTTTGCTGATCGCATCGCGACATTCGACAAAACCGTAACTTTGCGTGTCTTCGATCCGGTCACTGGACATGACTTCCGTGAATGCGACAGTCGTCAACTCCTTCAGGTCCATCGCGTCGCGCAGACTGGCACCCTTTGCGGGCAGTCCTTTCTCCCTCTTAAGCTCCGCTGCTGGTTTTCCGAACAGACCACGATAAGTGGCATTCGTGCATTCCGCGAAATGCTGGGACTCATGAACGCCGTGGCTCCTGAGAGTGGTCGTGTGCCCTGCACGCACGGCACGCCCCATTGAGCGCTTTGCCATCCATTCATTCGCGTCAGCGCTAGCCCTACCCATGACCTCATCGGCCAAGGTCGGGTCCGCCGCCTTGTAGCGGAGGAAGACTTCTTTCACTTCGATAGCGAGGGCAGGATTCAGGTATTCGGCGTAATCGAGGGCCAACCGAGGATCGGCATATGTTCCGCCGTCCGAGCCGCGCCGCGTCCGATAAACGCGACGTATATCCTCGACTGTGTAATTACGGGATTTGCCCGTAATTAAGGCTAAAACCCTTACAATTCTGGGGTTTGTGGTCGTTAGGCGCTGCCAGTCTCCCGGCCTTTTGTTTTTGGTATATCCGGCGGCGGACCAAATATCGTTCAGGCAAACGAGACCATTTTCATCCGTGTGGATTGCGCGACCACGGATGGCCAGCGGCTTCGGCTCAGAGGTAGGCACACTCATATAACAAAATCCTTATATCCTGTGCGGATCGGACCTTGACGTGCGTGCTGCAATTGGCGATTAGCAGCGTTGCTAACACGGTCTCGGCCCGCTCCTTGGGTTGAAAACAAAACTAACCCCTGCAGTGCCTTGCCGGGCTCCGCAGGGGTTCCGTTTGTAAGGGCGAGTCGCGGAGTGCGACAAGCACTCCCGCCGACTTATCCACGACTTATCGCGGAGCGATGCTCAGTAAAACTCCAGTTCGTGGATGACGGCGCGATCCGGGGTCAGTTCGAAAAGGCAGTCAACGCTCGGAAGTTTGCCCGACATTGCGCCTGGGAAAACTATAAATCTTAGTGTGCCAGCATAAGGAAGACCCGGATTCCTGTCGCGGGCCAACGTCCAATCTATCATCCGGATAACAGCATCGGCCGATGCTGCCGCTTCATGCTGATACGCTACATCTCGCACTCAAACTAACCGCGAGTTCCCCAGCGCCGTTTCGCGCGTTCAAAGTCCTCATCAGTCGGGTCGCGGAGTCGGTTGGCGAGAAACGCATAATACGGCAAGGGCTCGCCCATCTTGGCGATTTCCCAAGCGTAATCGTCGTGTGACTCGTCACTAATCGATTGGGCCGTATGGTCCTCGTCGATGCATCTGATCCAGTGTTTGAGGGATTGGATCTCGTCACTGTCAAACCGCGAGGTTCGTGCGGGCTTCAGAGACTTAAACTGCCACTGGCTGTAATCTCCGAAGGGGGCCTTTCGGACCCGTATCCTGCCTTCCTTCTCAAGCTCAGTGAGTATTTCGAGCGCGTGCTTTGGGACCGGCCCATGCTGGCGTCGAATGTACTCTTCGCCTGTAATCGGTGTTCCTCGCAGGACGTACGTTTTCGAGTCAGAGAACCAGAGTACCTTGTACAGCTTGACCGCGCCGAATCCCGCATGGCCGCCAGCGTTCGCAATGGCATAGTGCATTGCGTCTTTGAATTTCTCCCGGTCGAACTCCGGTGCTTTCATTGGACCCCTTGTGGGCTGCATACGTATCAGAAGCCTGAACGCACGTCTCAGCCTTTCCGCGTACGCGGGGCATGAGAAGATTTCGCCAAGGCGCGCCGCTTCGCGCGCTCTTTCTCGTCTTTTTCTAGCGCGTCTCGAAAGCGGTATCGGTCCACCCCAAAGAGCCTCGAAGCTAGGCTCTTGAAACGGTTCAGGGAGCCAGCGGGAACCTCTTGGTCCACGTCCTTGACGGGACTTTCAGGCGGCGGCTGCGATGGTTCCACTCGTCAACTCCCGGTAGGTGAGGCGCTTGCCCATGACGCGGCGGAGGGCGGCAGTGAAACGATCGGCGTCTGAGCCTTCGCGCTCGTTGAAGCGGAACACTTGCTCATCAACGTAGCGGCCAAGGTGGAACGGCTCGACGCTGATGTAGGTGCCCTTGATGGACCGCTTCAGGAGCGACCAGAAATTCTCGATCCCGTTCGTGTGGACGCGCCCATTCACATACTCAATGGCGTGATCGATCATGTAGTGCGCATAGCCTTGGATATTCCAGTAACCCCGCCAACGGTCGGTGTAGAGAACCGAGCCGACCTCGACTGACTCTTCAATCGGCGGGTGAAGGGCTGCGCTCTTGGTGTCGCGAATGACGCGGGCGTGGAGGCGGCTCTTGTTCGCGCCGCGCGACCGCTGGAGAATACCGAGAACAGCCGTTTTATCGCCGCCGCCGGTGCGCATGATTGTGCGCTCGCGGCGATCAAAGTGCATAT
>Ga0193751_1000738_pt1 | contig 23475 bp, 22 predicted proteins | sample L1c2metaG_FD_143050 | JGI IMG/M metagenome (GOLD analysis project Ga0193751, IMG submission 143050) | Soil microbial communities from a riparian zone of the East river system, Colorado, United States - L1c2 | ecosystem: Environmental > Terrestrial > Soil > Riparian zone | place: USA: East River... | reverse complement strand
ACGGCTGGAGCAAGGCCAAATATGCGGCGAGAGGCGTCCACCTCGATCAAGACACCGCGGGTAGGCTGCTAGAGAGCATGGGCGACCATGCTCGTAGAGAAATGATCGTCCGGATTGCTAACGTAGTCCGACAGAACCCGGCTTATAGACCATTACTCACTTAGTGCAACGACCTCCGATGACATATTGTCGGAGGTCGTTCATTTTCCGGTCAATCAGAAAAATGCAAAACACAGAATGATTCAGAACCGCCTGCTAATTTGGATTCTCCTCATCAGTTTTAGTATCGGATGCACCCCTCCCCAAAGTGCACCGCCCATTACAACCCCCCAACCTGTCAATCCTGCCCCTGAGTCACCACCAACAGTCAATCCAAGTACCGGACCGTGGAGCTTCAAATACGCCGCCGGACATCTTTCATATCAGATAGCCAGAACCGCGGTTGTCGAAAGACTCGACTCTCTTGGCCAGAGGGAAATCACCACTAATGCCGCACATGAGCTCCTCACGTTGGACTCTACAGAGCAGGGAATTGGATTCACTGTTGTAGTCGACACTTTTGCGACGACGACTCAGGGTTTAATTGGAGCGATCCAGCCAACGGAACTCCCAGCTCAGATCTCAGGATCATTTGCCAACAATGTCCTCACTATCAATGGCCAATCAGGGAATGACAGATGTAGTCCACTCAGCACTGTTTTGATCACTGATCTCCACAATCTGTTAGTCCCGTTCCCTCCAGTACTGTCATCTGGGGTGACTTGGACAGATACTGTAGATATACAGGGCTGCCAGAGTGGAGTACCAACTCTATCGCACACGACTAGATCTTACGTCGTGTCAGGCGAATCCTCGTACGAAGGCCAGGTGGTTATCATGGTTGTCAGAGCTGATACCACTCGGGCCGAGGGAGAGGGTGGCCTACAGCAACATCGCGTGTCAACGGCTGGAAATGCTTCTGGAAAAGCCATCTACTATCTAAATCAAGCCACTGGCCAGGTAGTCCACCTCACGCTCAATCAGACATTGGATTTGAGCGTGACGACAGTCGCGAGGCAATACCGCTTCAAGCAGGACTCGAAGCAGGATTTCAGGATCGTTCCCTAGTCGACCAGTCGAAGCGGCATAACTAGACAGAGGTAGGATGCTGGGTCTTTCCAGCCTTCTGGCTCTATCGTCGCTGCACGCTCAGGTGCCTTGAAAGTCATCCGCACTTCATCACTCGGGATGTACCGCAATATCTCGAGGAGATAACTAGCGTTGAAACCGATATCGAGTTGATCGCCTGTGTATCGAATAGGCAATTCATCTTGCGCTTCACCAAGGTCGGGCGTTTGCACGCTGAATTTCAACATTCCTGAATTGAATGACAGTCGAATCCGGTGCGTTTGATCCGATGCGATAACAGACATTCGCTTAAGTGCGCTGGCGAGAGCCACTTTATCTGCGATTGCCACTTTGTCGTTGTCCTTCGGAATAACCTGCTCGTAAGGCGGGTACGGACCTTCGATAAGACGGGTGAAAACTGCAGTAAATGGAGACCTAAACCCTATATGATTATCGCCACGAGCAATCTCGAGCTCTTCTTCAGCGGGAAAAAGCCGACGTACTTGCTCAAGCGCTTTGGGGGGAACGATCAGATCGCTTGCGGGCGCATTTGCCGAGTTGATCGGCACATCCATCTTGGCCAAGCGATGTCCATTAGTTGCTACCATCCGCATTCTATCAGGGCGTAATTCCCACAGAACACCGTTTAGAATCGGTCGGCTTTCTTCAGCAGATACTGCAAAAGCCGTATGAGAGATCAGCTGCTGCAAATCTCCTGAACGAATCCGCCAACTCTCATTAAACCGAACAGATGGAAAAGTCGGGAATTCATCCCGCGGTAAACCCAATAGCTTGAACCGGGATCTACCGCACTCGATAGTCACTCTCTGCTCCCCAACAGCACCAATTTTTACAGGAGCTGGAGGTAGTTCACGTGCAATTTCCGTCAGCTTCTTAGCAGGAATTGTAACAGCACCTGCCGCATCAACATCAGCAAGCACTTCCGTACTTACAGCAATATCCAGATCAGTTCCCGACAGCTTGATTCCCCGATCAGTCGTTTCAAGCAGAATATTCGCCAACACAGGAAGTGTTGTCTTGGCAGGAATACTTGCTGCAACAGCTGCGAGCCCCTCTTGAAGTTTTTCGCGAGAGATCGTGAAATGCATCTCTTCCCTCTGTGGATTCGGTTGAGGTGCCTGTTTAATCTCTTTTAGAGAGATCCGAACTAGTAGCTGTAGTAGGTTGTGTGGAACCGTGTTGAATTGGTCTAAGTTATGAGAGCAGCTAGGTTTCCGCTACGCTGGCTAATGTGTGGTAGGATGTTGGTAATGTGTCCTCACCGTGGTTAACCAATCCGAGGATGTGATGATTGGGTTCTTTCCACACGTGAATTTGGTCCAGGTGCGAAAGTTTCTAACATTCCACGAAGACGCCCGATGCGAGTCTTCAACTTAGGATCCTCACTGACAGCATCCTGAACCTTCTCAATACTGTGTATCACCGTAGAGTGATCACGACCTCCGAAGGCATTTCCTATCTCCACGAGCTGTGTGGCGAGTAACTCTCTGGTCAGATACATCGCAATCTGACGTGGGACAGTAAGCGTTTTGGTCCTGGTCTTTGAGCGAAGTCCGTCGACTGTTACTCCCCACTCTTTTGCGACAGCTTGTTGAATTGTAAGGATGCTCAATGCTCCATTTCCTTCTGGTTCTAGTCCTTCTATTGCTCGGAGCTTATCTCTTAGAGCTTCGCGAGCTACCTCAACAGTAATGTCCTTGTGCTTGAGTGAAGCGTAAGCCAAAAGCTTAATTATGGATCCCTCGAGTTCACGGACATTGGAACGAACATATTCTGCGATGAAGTGGATAACGTCATCTGGAATTGTCAGCTCGAGACGGTCAACTTGAGCTTTTTGCTTGAGGATGGCGACTCGATGTTCAAAATCGGGCAGGCTGATATCGGCTACCATGCCCCACTGGAATCGACTGATGAGCCTTGCTTCCAAGCCGGCAATTTCTGATGGCGGCCGATCACTAGTGAGAACGATCTGACGTCCAGCCTCATATAATGCATTGAAGGTGTGGAAAAACTCCTCCTGGGTTGTCTCTTTTCTTCCTTTGAGGAAATGAACGTCGTCAATCAAGAGCAGGTCTGTCTCGCGATAGCGACGGCGGAATTCTGCTCCGCTCCGGTCTAGAATTGAGCTGATGAGCTCGTTCATGAACTGCTCGGTACCCACATATGTGATTCGCGTTTGTGGGTTACGCTGTAATGTCTCGTGGGCAACGGCCTGCATGAGGTGAGTCTTACCAAGCCCTGTATCCCCGTAGATAAAGAGGGGGTTGTAAACCCTTCCAGGCGCTTGACTTACAGTAAGGGCAGCAGCAGCCGCCAACTCATTGGATTTCCCAATGACGAAGAGATCAAAAGTGTAACGCTGGCTAAGTGGTGGTGAGCTGGTACCATTCTGCGTCTGTGCTGGCTTGGCTACAGAAGCTGGAGGAGCGACGAAAAAATCCATCTGTGAGCGTTTCTTTCGTTCCTCATTAACCCGGAAAATCACATTCATTGGATGGCCGAGAACTATCGGAGAGTAGCTCGAGAGCAAGTCCGCGTGCTTTGACTCGTTCCAATCTGCCGTGAATTGATCCGGAGCACCTACGAAAAGAGTAGCTCCTTCGATTGAAAGGGCTTCCGTCGGTTCAAGCCATGCTTGGAAAGTTTGGTCCGGGAGCTCCTGGCGGGCGCGATCGAGGAGAAGTTTCCAGACTTCGGTGGGACTAAGAGACATGACGCGCTACCCTAGCCGAATTATGTGGAAAAGTCAAACGACCTCGAATGGAACTCGTTCACGTGACTTGATCTATCTTCAATGCTGCGATAGTTTTACCGGCTCGCTATCGTATTTGATCTAATTGGTTTCCGGAGCATCGTAATGGGCAAGCCCACCTACCGTCCCCGCAATAAACGCCGCATCAGGACCCATGGATTTAGGTTGCGGATGGCTACTAAATGGGGACGTGAAGTTCTTAGTCGACGCCGCAAGAAAGGACGCAAGCGTCTCACCGTTCAATTGCCTTCGAAATACGCCGGCGTATAAAAGTTCAGGTTTCCCTCGTCGCCTGCGGCTTACGAGTGAAACGGATCTAGAGTCGGTAAGACGAACAGGGAAGCGGATGCAAACCGAGGGTCTCGAAGCTCGGGTGTCTGCCTCCCTGTTTCTTCATCCACGGGTGGGGGTTGTAGTTCCTAAATATGGCCGAAAGATCGTCGACCGGAATCGCACGAAACGACGTCTTCGCGAACTTGCCAGACTCAGATTGTTGCCGGTCGTCGGCCCGGTGGATCTTCTGCTCCGTGCCAAACCTCAGGCATACCACTCAACTTTTGATCAGCTCGCCATTCAGGTTGAGGCAATTGCCGAGTGGGTCTCCGGTACGCCGGCGCGCTAAATCATGCGGTCAGTGTTCATTGTTCTAATCCGCGGTTACCAGCTGGCTATATCGCCACTCTTTCCAGCCAGTTGCCGTTACTATCCAACGTGTTCGGCCTACGCGCTTGAAGCCTTCAGGCGATATGGAGTGATGAGGGGGATCCAACTTAGCGTTAGTCGGATTCTTCGATGTCACCCCTTCCGGCCGGGCGGCTACGATCCGGTCCCCTGAATGGATAAGCGCTTTTTTCTCGCTCTCTTTCTCTCGCTGATAGTAATTGCGATTTCGCAACTGCTATTTCCGCCTTCCAAGCCTAGAGTTGAGAGTCGTTTGCAGGCTGACTCGAGCGTAACCTCTGGGAGCACCGCAACGATCACTCCTTTAGCGTCGTCGACTCCAAGCACGACTCCCCGAACCGCTTCATCGGTGCCTGTTGCCAGTACTGGGACGCCTTTGGCGACGGGGTTAGCAGCGGAAACTACAACCGTGAACACTCCAAAAGCTACTTATCGATTTAGTAGTGTTGGAGCGGCACCAATCTCGATCGTAATGCGCGACTATGTGAATCGGTCTGCTTCAGGTGGTCTCGTCGACCTTGCCCCTCAGGGATCAACGTTCCTTGAGTACAAGCTCATTACGCCGAATGATACTATCGACCTCTCACAAACTTCCTTCGCCCTGTCGCAGTCCAGGACTTCCGATGGCCAGGTGCAGCTCACATATGATGCGTCTGTAAAGGGACTACCGGTCTCGATCACCTATATCATCTCCCAAGACACAGCTGCGAGCTATGCATTGGGAGTGAATGGACATGTAGGCGGCCTCTCAGGACAATCCTATCTGCTTGTGGAAATGCCCAAGGCGCTGAGATCAGCTGAAGCCGATACCATCGCGGACCATCGGAGTCTCGCGTACAGCTTCAAATCACAGCGGGATAATGCTCGTAGCGTGTTGTTTGGAAATCTCGATCCTGGCAAAAAAACTCTAGAGCCAGGCCCACTGAACTGGGTTGCTGTAAAGAACAAGTATTTTGTGCTGGGAATTCTCGCGCCGGTGAAGGGCACGCCTTTCAGTGAAGTGACGCTTACCGGAGGTCCTCGTACCTCCAAAATCGCCACGAGTGCTGCAGCGACCGTTGTGGACGCTGTCGAGAATAACAGCTTCGGATTTACGATCTATGCCGGGCCACAGGAGTCACAGCGCCTGATGCGCATGGGCCAGGACTTCGATCACGTCAATCCTTACGGGTGGCGGTTTCTGCAGAGCGTAGTTCATCCGATTGCATCCAAGGTGATTCAAGCTCTTCTCTGGATGCATAACAGGCTCAATCTGAGCTACGGGTGGGTCCTGGTGATTCTCGGGATCTTCGTGCGCTTTGCGCTGTGGCCACTCAATCAAAGTACGATGCGCTCGAGCCTGAAGATGCAGGAACTCCAACCGAAACTTGCTGCGGCGCAGAAAAAATACAAAGATCCCGTACAACAGCGTGAAGCGATCATGAAAGTGTATCAGGATGCCGGCGTGAGCCCTTTTGCCGGACTGACCGGGTGCTTGCCTGCGTTGCTGCCGATGCCGATTCTCTTCGCGCTCTTTTTCGTCTTTCAGAACACAATCGAGTTTCGCGGAGTGCCCTTCCTATGGCTGCACGACATATCCATCAAGGATCCCCTGTACATTCTGCCGATACTAATGGGCGCCTCGATGTACCTGCTGTCCTGGATCGGAATGCGAAACGCGCCTCCCAATCCGCAGGCGAAGATGATGGGCTACATGTTTCCCGTGATGATGACGGTGGTGCTGATCAACATGGCGTCAGGGCTCAACTTGTACTACACAGCCCAAAACATTGCGGCTCTTCCACAGCAATGGCTTCTGGCGCGGGAGCGGGCAAAAATGCGCCCGGCCGGATAAGGAAACTGCAATGGTGCGTGTCACGTACATTGGTCACGCAACGCTACTAATCGAAATTGGGGGAAAGAAGCTTCTCACCGATCCCAATTTCGATTCGGCGCTAGGCAAATTCCTTCCCCGAGTAAGCGCGCCTGGAATTGCTCTTGCGGCCCTGCCTCAGCTTGACGCGATTCTCTTGACGCACGCGCACGCGGATCATCTGTCGTTCAAATCTCTTGATGCCCTGCCTACTGATATACCGCTGTTTGCCCCACCCCCGATAGCGAAATGGCTCGGGAAACAAGGGTATGACCACGCCGTTCCGGTTGCGCCAGGGCAAGCCACCGAACTCGATGGCGTAGTTATCCGCGCTGCAGCTGCAACCCACAAAGGAAACCGGTATGGCGTGGACCGCTGGCGAAGCGCCACTAATATGTACCTTATTAATACTAATAAGACGTCGTGCTTCTTCGCCGGCGATACAGCCCTCAGCGCGGATACTACTCACCTGGTGGAAACGCACTTGACGGCTCATGGCCGGAGCCTTGATATCGCACTGCTGCCCATCGGTCATGCTCCGTGGTGGAAACCTGGTTTCCGGAAGGGCCACCTCACGAGCTCCGATGCCCTTAAACTATTTGAGCGGTTGGAGGCGAGATATTTCATCCCCTACCACTGGGGCACATTCAATCATGTTACGTCCACAGCCTTCGATGCAATCGATCGGCTGCGCTTAGCGCTCGAGAATCATCCGCTTCACCCCGCGGTAAAGATTCTCGAGCCCGGTACGAGCTTCGTTCTTCCAACACCGGCTTCATGAATGTGAAAGCTGCGACTGGAATTGCGCAGCTGGAGGACACAATTGTCGCCGTAGCAACTCCCGTTGGAAGGGGTGCGCTCGCAGTGGTCAGGCTAAGCGGTCCAAGTGCATTCGGAATCGCAAAGCGCCACGTTCTACCTTGGCCTTCTAAGCCGCGATCCGCACAGCTCTCCTCGGTTCACGACGGGGCAAAACCTCTCGACGAAGCGCTGGTAACCATTTTTCCGGCTCCCAACTCGTTTACTGGTGATGACACAGTCGAGATTTCTACTCACGGTGGCTACATGGTGCCGGGATCCATCGTTGCAGTGCTGATCTCCTCTGGTGCACGGCAAGCCCTGCCCGGGGAATTCACGCGAAGGGCGGTCTTGAATGGAAAACTCGATCTTGTGCGGGCAGAAGCGATCGGAGATCTCATCGATGCTCGCTCACGGGCGATGCAGCAGGCTGCACTCGGCCAGCTTGATGGCGGACTTTCACGACGTCTATCGAGTCTGCGCGAGGATTTGATCGGGCTCGAGGCGCTCATCGCCTATGATATTGATTTTCCCGAAGAGGATGACGGACCTGTTTCACGGGATAGGGTCCAAGACGCGATCACGAGCCTTCTCGCGTCTCTGGGTGCACTTCTGGCCACCGCTCCCGTCGGTGAGCTTGTCAGGGAAGGGGCCGTGGTCGTCATCGCGGGTCCTCCAAACGCCGGAAAGTCCTCCCTCTTTAACGCTCTTTTGGGCAGATCTCGAGCAATCGTGACCGAGATTCCTGGCACGACCAGGGATGCTCTGGAAGCTGTAATTGATAGCGGGAGGTATCCCCTACGGCTCGTTGATACCGCGGGGTTGCGAGATACTACAGATCTGATCGAACGACTGGGAATAGAGGTAAGCGAGCGATACCTGACTGCGGCACATGTAGTTCTGGCCTGCGCAGACAATTCGGAAGCACTCGAAAAGACAATCTCTGTCGTCAAGAGCAAATCCGCGGCTGTCGTCATCCCGGTTCGGACTAAGTCAGATTTAGTATCAAGTAGGGACCAATCAGCCGGAAAGGGCGTGAGCTTCGTCAGCGCTGAGACGGGAACAGGCCTGGAAGACGTGCTCGACGTGATTGATGAAGCGATAAGCGGTCGGTACGGCGAGATCGAGGCCGACCTGCCGATGCTTACAAATGCGCGGCATAAGCAGACTCTTGTGGTGGCGTTGTCGGAAATCGAGCAATTCCAGACCGCTTGGCGGGACAAAAATCTTCCAGCACCAGTTGCGTCAGTCCATCTCCGAACGGCTGTCTATATGCTCGAGGAGCTGATTGGGAACGTCGATGTGGAAGAAGTCTTCGCCCGCGTCTTCAGCACATTCTGCGTGGGGAAGTAGCCTTATGCTGATGCTGCAGCGGAGCTCGAGATCGACATGATTTCGCTGGCACTCGCGCGAAGAGCCCATGATAAACCGCGGGCATTTACGGCTGACTCGACCATCTTCGCGCCAAGAAAGTAGCCGCTCCGTTCTGGAAAAACATGTCGATCGACTGTACGGGCGTCGTCACTCATTCCACCTGAGAGATATCGAAGCCGTAGACCAAGGCCTGCCCGGTCGAGATCGGCGGCAAGGGCTCTGCTCATCAATGGCTCGAGTTCACGAACACTAGCGTACTCGCGTCGAGTGTATCCGTAATATTCCCAGGCAGCGTGGCCCGGGCTCATTATACGCGAAGCGTGTGTTGCCAGGCCTTCGTTGATCATGAGTTCTCGAAGCGAAGCTCGCCTGCCGGTTTCCCAGTAGGAATAGTAGCCCCCAGCATCCTCGATCAGCTGTCTCATCTCGCTGCGGCTGGTCGGTGACGTGTACCGAACGGTGTGCGCAATCTCGTGTGCCAGCCAAAGGGGGATCAACTCTGGGTCGAGTCCCAAACCCTGGGTCTCTGGATTGGTCACGCTCGTAAAATGCTCGAGACAAACGAAAGCGATCCCCTTTCCGTCCACAACAAGCTCGCCGGCGTTCGCGGCGCCCACTCCTACCATCAGAACTACGTCAATATCGGTGTCGACGTCGAGCAGCGCTCTGCACTGCTCTTCAGCGTTTCTTGCAAGAGAGACTACATCGATTCTCTCGAGCATCGTTCGAAGGTCTACACGGCTCGCAAGTGCGGCAGAGCGAACGACTTCCAGAAAATGAGGTCCCGCCGGATCAAGGACGTAGTTGTGCCAGTAGGCTTCTAGAAAGCGGCGGTGATTTTCGAAGTAGCGGAGATAGGCGGCGACACGGTCGGTACTGTTGTGAACTGCGAAGAAGTCGGGCAGTAGGTTGATGAGCATCAACGACCAGTTCGCGGGTAGGGAGCCTGTCGCGTTTTTGCGATGCGAGAAGATACAATCGACCCAAAGTCCCAACAAGGCCGATCTCTTCCAAAAGAAATTCTGAATCATGGCACAGATATTCCCTCTCTTTTTCCCCGAGGTTCCGTAGCGAGGGGGAGTAAGCGCCATGACAACGCTTCGTCAGATAGATCTTCGTTGTCCCGTGTGCGACAACGAGTTCAAGTCCCAGAGTGTGGTTTCTACCAACGCATTCGGGGGAAAGCGAACCGATTTTCATGAGCGAGCTGCGGGAACTCAACCGCTGGCGTATCTCATCCACATGTGCAGCGAGTGCGGCTACTCCGGCGGCGAAGCCGATTTCACTGCGCCGACCGACGTGAGCCCGATCCTGAAGCAGCAGGTACTCAAGGAGCTCGCGCCCCTGCGGCCTTCACCAATCTGCGGCTCGGAGAAGTATGAAGCGGCCGCAAAAGTTGCGCACTGGCAGGGCATGGAGCCGCGTCACATCGCTGACCTCCTCTTACGCGCATCGTGGTGCTGTGTCGATGAAGGCGATGTAGAGGCCGAACGATATTTCAGGAGACAGGCTGCCTGGAAGTTCGAGGAAGCACTCGGAGCCTACGATGCCGTTCCTCGCGAAGAGAGAGCGATACTGACCTACCTGGTGGGCGAGCTATGGCGGCGGATTGGCGACGCCAAAAAGGCGAGCAGCTGGTTCGAATCAGTCGCTGGCGAAATCGTAGACTCGCAGAACCAGCAGTGGGTAGTCGATGCCGCCGATCAGCAGAAACTGAATCCCAGGGAGTGGTTCGGCTAGCGGATTTATAGAGCGTTATCTCGTCCCGAACAGCCTGTCACCAGCGTCGCCAAGTCCGGGCAAGATATACCCCTGACTGTTGAGTTCGCGATCCAGTGCAGCGCAGTAGATCTGCACATCGGGGTGGGCTTCGGCAAGGTGACGAACACCTTCCGGAGCAGCCACCACACACAGAAATCGGATCCTGTTGGCGCCTGCCCGCTTGAGCGACGCCACGGCAGCGGCAGCGCTTCCCCCGGTAGCCAACATTGGGTCCAGCAGGAAAAAATCTCGTTCCGACGTATCACCCGGAACCTTGAAGTAGTAATCGACGGGCTGCAAAGTGCCATGATCCCGGTAAAGACCAATGTGTCCTACCCGGGCCGAGGGAACGAGACGGAGAATACCCTCGACCATTCCAAGACCTGCTCGAAGAATTGGAACGAGGGTCAATTTTTTTCCGCTGATATGCCAGCCTGATGTCTTTTCGAGGGGAGTGTCTACCTCTCTAGGCTCGAGCGACAACTCACTCGTTGCCTCATAGGCCATGAGCATAGCTATCTCGTCGACGAGCTCCTTAAAGTGCTTTGTCTGAGTCTGCTGATCTCGCAGAATCGTTAGCTTGTGCTGAACGAGAGGATGCCGGATAATAGTCAGCGTGGGGAATTCCTTGACGCGCTCGATCATTCTTGCCCCAGAATTCCGGCTTCGACGCAGTGGATGTTCACCGGCTCTTAATCTCTAACTCCTGATGAAAGAATACCAGGCTGTGGTGGTCAAGCTGACGCGACACACACGGGAAGACGAAGACACTCTTACCGATCTGCTGAACGAGCGAAGCAGAGGTGGCTGGGAGCCTGCGATGATGTCTCAGGACGAGCAGCGCGTCACGATTCTCTTTCAGCGCGACGCAGTAGCGGAAGGCTAGCCCGTTTGGAGATAACCTTTGTTGGAGCCGCACGAGAGGTCACGGGCTCCTGCCACCTCCTTCACGTAAACGGCTACAGAGTCGCGCTCGATTGCGGGATGTTTCAGGGCAGGCGACAGGAATCCGCCGACAAGAATCGCAAACTCCCTCTTCCAATCGGGGATCTCGATGCTGTGGTCCTTTCGCATGCTCACATCGATCATTCAGGACGCCTTCCCTATCTGATCGCTGAAGGGTATTCCAAAACCATCTGGGCAACTTCCGCAACCCGCGACCTCTCCGCTGTGATGCTGGCGGATTCAGCTCATATCCAGGAGAAGGACGCTGAATTCCTTGCCAAACACAGAAAGGAATTCATTGAGCCGCTATATGGGATGCGCCATGCTGTTCGGACCATGGATTTGATGGTCGGTGTTCCCTACAACAAGCCTTTCGATGTAGTTCCAGGAATCCGGGCGACCTATATCGACGCTGGCCATATCCTTGGCTCTGCTTCGGTTTTGCTCGACTGTACCGAGCAGGGGAAAACTAAACGGCTGGTTTTCTCGGGTGACATCGGTCGCAGTGGTCTGGCAATAATAAGAGATCCAGTTTCTCCCGAAGGCGCCGATGCGCTGATCATGGAGTCGACGTACGGGAACCGGGATCACGAATCAGTGGAAGGAGCGAAAGCCAAGCTAGCGCAGGTCGTTCGAGAGACTGCAGCACGTGGTGGGCGGGTGCTCATTCCTGCTTTTGCCGTTGGTCGCACACAGGAGATGATCTATGCCCTTCATTCTCTAGCTAAAGAGGGAGCTATACCGTCCATACCCATTTATGTGGATAGTCCTCTCGCGATCGATGCAACTACTGTCTTCGAGATGCATCCGGAAAGCTTCGACCGGTCGGAAGAGATGGTCGAGAAGACAAAGGAGCTCTTTCGCTTCGATCTTCTGCACTACACCCGTGATGTTGAGGAGTCAAAGGCACTATCACGGGCTCACGGACCAATGGTCATCATTGCCGCGTCCGGCATGATGGAGAACGGCCGGATCCTTCATCATTTGTCGCAGGGCGCCAGCGATCCCCGCAATACGATACTCGTCGTGGGCTTTCAAGCCGAACACACTCTTGGTCGTAGAGTGGTAGAGCGACAGCCCATTCTCCAGATATTTGGCGACGACGTTCCCCTTCACGCTCGTGTCGAAGTCATTGATGGGTACAGCGCCCATGCCGACCGGACCGAAATGATCAACTGGCTCGGCCGGGCAAAGGACAAGTCTCCGAATCTCGGCGCTATTTGGCTGGTTCATGGGGAAGCTCCAGTGCAGGACGAATTCAAGACGACGCTGAGGGCACTCGGATATTCCGTCGACTGTCCCGAGCCGCACACGCGGCATGCATTCTAGCATAGTATTTACGCATGAAGCGGGCAGCGAAAGCGAAACGTGCGGTCGCCGTAGCGCGCCGAGTACTAACCGTCGGAATGGCGATTCTCTTTTGCGCCTGGCTGATCTCGGTAGCGGCAGTACTTACGTGGAGCTCGCGCGATGAGGCAAGACCGGCACAGGCGATCGTTGTTCTGGGAGCGGCGCAATATGCTGGACGGCCATCGCCAGTGCTTCGTGCCCGCTTGGATCATGCTTTGGAGTTGTGGCATCGCCATCTCGCATCATTGCTGATTCTCACGGGTGGAACGGGCTCCGGCGACAACACCAGCGAAGCATCGGTAGGGAGGAACTACGCAAAGAAACACGGCGTACCTGACACTGCTATCCTCGTCGAAAATGAAGGTCGAACCACGAGTGAGTCCATGCGGGCAGTCGCCGGAATGCTCGAGGTGCGGGGGCTGCAGACCGCTCTGCTCGTAAGCGATCCGTTTCACATGCTGAGATTGCGCATTCTAGCGAGACGCTTCGGATTTACGCCTTACACTTCCCCAACACGAACGAGTCCAATCTCCCCCAATCGGGAAGAGCGCTGGAAGTACATTTTCAGCGAGTCGCTAAAGGCCCCAATGGCTTTCGTTTTTGAAAGGAAGTTGTCACCCTGATGGACTGACCGCGTCTGAAATCCAGGTCCAGTACTCCTCACCTGCGACTTCGGCGACATCGTTATGACCAGCTTTCTCTACAAGTAATAACCTGCCTTTCATTTTCGCCGCTCGGTAAACCTCGATACCCATCCTAACGGGCACAATTCGATCGCGCTTTCCGTGAGCGACGAAAACGGGACAATTCAGGCTCGCTACCGCTCGAGTCGTGTCGAAGTGAATACGAGACATGATCTTCCAAACGAGTCCGATCGGCGGTATTACGAGCAGCCCAGCCATAGCACGAGCAGAAGAAAATGGTGATTGAAGCACTAAGGCTCGCGGCTCCCGAAACTCAGCCAGCTCGGTTGCGACAGCACTGCCGAGCGAATGCCCGAAATAAACAACGCGCAGCGGATCAACACCGAGCGCGGAGATCAGAAAATCGTAGGCAGCGATAGCGTCGAGCTTCGTGGTCGAATAAGTCGGGTTGCCCCCAAGCGACATGTAGCCGCGATATTCGCTTAGTAGCACTGCATACCCAGTGCGTTCTTCCAACTGGCGTGCCCAGGCGAGCTGCCACAGCGCTAAATCAGCGTTCCCGTGAAATGAGAGGAGAACTCCTGGAGCTGTGCCTGGATCGCCGATGATAAATCCGGCGAGAGCCTGGCCGTCGGTCGCGCGGTACTCGACGCGGCTCGATTCTACGGACGCCACCTCGAATCGCGGAGGCTGGAAGAGAATTCTCTCCTGAGAGCTCCATAGAAGTGTCAGCGATCCCAGCAGAAGCGCGAGCACAACAAGTGTGGCAATCACTCGATGGCGCCGAGGGGGTTCCAGTCCGTTTGCATGGCGGGCAATTTACGACAATGCGAATTCCGGTAGAAACCTTTCAGCTGGACAACGGGCTGTTTGTCTCGCTCTCTGAGGACCACACTGCTCCCATCGTAGCAGTGAATCTCTGGTATCACGTGGGGTCCGCCAACGAGAGAGCGGGCCGAACCGGATTCGCGCATCTGTTCGAGCACATGCTTTTCCAAGGTTCAGCCCACGTAGGGTCTAATGAGCACTTTGAGCTCATTCAGCGTGCCGGTGGCACCTTGAACGGGTCTACATGGCTCGAGCGAACGAATTACTTCGAGACAGTTCCATCCAACGAGCTTGCGCTCGCTCTCTGGCTCGAAGCCGACCGGATGGGCGAGCTCCTAGCAGCGATGACGCAGGAAAAGCTGGATACCCAACGAGACGTAGTGAAGAACGAACGTCGCTGGTCTGTGGACAACCAGCCTTATGGGACCATGCTGGAAAAGATGCAGGAGCTGGTCTTTCCGTCATCGCACCCATTTCAGCATTCGCTCATCGGATCGATGGACGACCTCTCCGCAGCCTCGTTGGACGATGTTGCCCAGTTCTTTGCGACGTACTACACGCCTGATAATGCGGTTCTCTCGATCGCCGGTGATTTCGAATCAGCAGAGGCACGACGGCTGGTTAACGAGTACTTCGGGCCTATTCCAAAAGGAAAGGGAAAACCGCCTCTGCCACCGATGAATCTTCCGCCGGTATTTGGCAAAAGGCTTAGGGATGTCGTTTACGACAACGTCAGCCTTCCCCGGCTGTTTATGGCTTTTCGCTCCCCGGTATTTGGCACGGAAGGATACTACGCAGCGAGTGTTACATCGGCGCTGCTCGGTCTAAGACGGGGCAGTCGATTGCATCAAGCCCTTGTCCGGGAGAGACAAGTAGCCGCGGATGCATCGGCTTTCACCTTTGATCTCGCGAAGGGCACTGATCTTGTGGTGGTGGATGTTACAGCTCGACCCGAAACAAGCGCGACCCAGCTGGAGGAAGAAGTTGAGCAAGAGATCGACCGACTCTATCGAGATGGTGCCTCCGAATTCGAGGTGCAAAGGGCCGTCGCACTAATCGAGACTGACCTCACAGCGTCGCTCCAGTCCGCAGGGGAGCGGGCGGATCGGCTTTCGATGTTCGCGACCTATTTCGAGCGACCGCAGCTGATTAACGATCAGGTCGATCGCTATCGCGCGGTTACTGTCGGCCGTGTAAATGAGATCATCTCGGAGCGATTTGGAGCGAACAACAGGGCAAACCTCATCTACGTGCCGAGAGAAGGCGTGGAATCAGAGGATGTCCTGGCCGCTGCAGTCGGTACCGCCTGATGGTGGCATCACTGCGTCCACACGCAGGACCGCCGAGGAGTTATCGGTTCCCCCAGTTTACGGATGAGAGGTTGGCGAACGGAATTCGGCTACTGACAGCTCCGGTCGCGAAACTCCCGCTTGTCACCGTATTGGTGCTTGTGGACGCTGGCTCGACAAACGAGCCTCACGGAAAGGAAGGGATTGCCGCGCTGACGGCGGCTGCATTGCTGGAAGGGACAGCAGAATACGACGGAGCCGAGCTCGCGCAGGAATTCGAACGACTGGGCACGGCGTTAGAGTCGGGAGCGGATTGGGACAGCGCGTTTCTCAAGATCACCGTCCTCACCGACAAACTGCACGAAGCCACAAAACTGCTGGGCCACGCGATCAGCGGCCCCATTTTCCCGGAGCGCGAGATCGAGAGGCTTAGATCTGAGCGCCTCGCTGAGATACTCCAGCTTGAGACCGAACCTCGTGGACTGGCCGACGAGAAATTTTCGGAATTCCTCTACGCGGACGAGTCTCGGTACTCCAAACCCGATGAAGGAGGCATAGAGAGCGTCAGCCGGCTTGGGCGTTCAGATGTCGAACACTTCTATCGCGCGAATTACAAGTCTGGAGCAACGACTGTAATAGTTGCCGGAGATATCTCCCCGGAAGATTCAAAAGCACTCATCAGTGGTGCCTTCAAAGAATGGCCGGGTGGATCAGTCTCGAGGCATCAACTGTTGACTGACGTGCGGACGGATCGGAAGAGCACGCACATCGTGAATAAGCCTGATGCCCCGCAGTCCGAGCTACGTGTGGGTCACATAGGACTACCGCGCAAGCACAAAGATTTCTTTCCGACGCTCGTAATGAATGCGGTGCTTGGCGGACTTTTCGGCTCGCGAATCAATCTCAATCTGAGGGAAGTTCACGGCTATACATATGGTGCGTCGTCGTTCTACGATTGGAGGCGAGGGCCAGGCCCCTTCGTGGTCTCCACCGCGGTAGAAAGTGAAGTTACGGCGCCGGCACTCAACGAGATCCTTCTCGAAATCGACAGGATTCGCGGCGAAGAGATATCAGCTGAGGAATTATCCTTGGCCAAGGACTATCTCGAGGGCGTGTTTCCGATTCGGTACGAGACAACATCCGCGATTGCGTCCGCGCTAGCAACGCTCGCGATCTACGACCTAGAATTGGACTATTACGATTCCTACAGGGCGAACATCCATAAGGTCTCAGCCACAGCCGTGTTGGAAGCGGCAAGAGCGCATCTGCATCCCGAACAGCTGCAAACGGTCATAGTTGGTGACGCGGGTATCATCCGCGATTCAATCATGAGTCTCGGGCCAGGCGAAGTAGCGGTCCACAACGGGTAGTCGCCTTACTTTTATGATCGAAGGCGAGGAAAATCAGCCGGGGCGTGTAGGATCGCGACGAGCTTACACGGGCAAGATCATTTCGCTCGATGTCGACACGGTTCGATTTCCTGATGGATCCCTCGGCGAACTAGAGATGATCCGGCACCCGGGCGCGAGTGCTGTGGTGCCCTTCCTTAGCGACCCCACCGGAGAAGACCCACAGCTCCTCCTGATCCGCCAGTATCGGTATGCGGCAGAAGGCTACTTGTACGAAATCCCGGCCGGTCGATTGAACGCCGACGAAGATCCGCATGAGTGTGCGTTGAGAGAGCTGAAGGAGGAGACAGGGTGCTCCGCGGAAAAGGTCGAGCATCTCTTCACGATGTATACGACCCCAGGGTTCACCGACGAGAAAATCCATCTTTTCATGGCAACCGGTTTGGAGGCTGGAGAGACTAAGCATGAAGCGGATGAATTTCTTGAACTGCAACCCATGCTGCTCTCGCGAGCTCTACAGATGGTCGAAGCTGGCGAGATCCAGGACGCTAAGACAGCGCTGGGCTTGCTATTCGTCGCAGGATTTCGCGCCGGCCGTTAACCCTTCAGGCCAAATTGGCGTCTAATCCAGTAAAGACGCCTGACGTGTCATGTAATTAGGACAGGCCTACCGGAATCTGGACAAGCCCAACCTTAGTACAATCGACACAAGTGATTGAACCACAAGGCCTTAGCTGCACGGCCCCTCGGGCACACCGCGTGCTATATAAGGTAGTGGGAAAAGTTCCAGTAGAGATGTGCACGATTAGACGTCGTGAGAGTCTCTCACATATAGGAGAGAAAAATGGCTGACATCGTCCGTAAGCAACTGGTTGCAGTTGAAGGTGCAACCATCCGGGAGCGACTGCAGGCGATGGATGACTCAGCCGTCGTGACTGCCTTCCTTGGTGGGGAAGAGCGCGCCTTCTCCGAGCTGGTTACGAGGTATCAAACCCGTCTCCTGAATTTTGTCTATCGCACCATTGGCGATCGCGAGAAGGCGGAAGATCTCGTACAGGAAGTGTTCATTCGGGTATACCGGCACCTGCATCGGTTCGACCGTGAGAAGAAGTTCTCGACCTGGGTTTATACTATTGCGTCGAATCTCGCGAAAAACGAGCTCCGCAACAGATCCCGTAACCCTCTGGTGCTCTTCCAGACTGTACAGAAAAACTTTCAGGATGAAGATCGTCCGCTTCAGTTCGAGGACCCGAACTCGCGTCCGGACGACATGTACAGGAAGCGCCATCTGAGGGAGATCGTCGAAGAAAGCGTGGCAAAGCTGCCTGAACACCACCGGAATGTGTTCATTCTCCGGGAGCTCGAAGGCAAGTCCTACGAGGAGATTGCCGAGATCACCGATTGCAACCTTGGAACGGTGAAATCGAGGCTCAATCGGGCAAGAAATTCGTTCGCGGAAATTATTGCCCCATATGTAGATTAGGTCTGTCGGTTCGGGAACAGCCACCCAGCTAATGGGTACCTGTTACCGAACCCTCAACCTGTCTCCATGGATTGTCGCGAGTTTTGTGATAAGCACGTCGCGTTCGTAGACGATACCCTCGCGGGTATCGAGCTCGTTCGCATGCTGCGGCACATTGCTGAATGCGAAGACTGCGCGAAGCACGATGCGAAAATCCGCCGTGCACTCCTGCTCTTCAGGAACCTTCCCTCGATCGAGCCGTCCGCAGGATTTTCAGAGCGGTTGGAAGAGCGCCTACGTCGCGAAAGTGAGGGCGGAGATCTGCTTGCTGCGACCCAGCGTAATCTGCGGCGTGGAGCTATAGCAGCGACCTTAGCCAGTGCTGCCATGCTGGGATACATCGCCGCCACGCTCTCGCGGCCCGCGACATCTGCGGATGTTCTGATGCCGCCAGTAGTTGCCAGTGTTCCCGAGGCAGACCTCACATCAATTGCAACGTCGACCCCAGCGATTGTGACATCGGTATCGGCGGGTCTCACGATATGGCCAGCAGCTCTATTTGCTGAGCAAGCTCCGGCTCGTTTCGCTCACTCCAGACTCGAGCTAGCAAACTACACGCGATAGGCTGGAGCCGGTCAGCAGCTCTCTGAAGCTGCCATATATTTGGAAGATGTCCGTCTCCTCGCTCAAAACACTACGTGATGCCATTAAGCGCCGGTCTTTTGACGGCGCTTATTACATCTCCGGAGAAGACGATTACCAGAAAGATGATGCGGTAAGGCAGCTCATCGAGGCTGCCCTGGACCCAGCCACCAAGGATTTCAATCTCGATCTCACGCGGGGCTCAGACATCGACGCGGAGGGACTTAGCGTTCTCCTTTCGACGCCGCCGATGATGGCAGAGCGCAGAATCGTCGTAATCCGCGATGTTGCTGCTCTCAAGAAGGATGCGCGAAAGGTGCTAGACGACTATCTGAGTCATCCTGCGAGCGACCTACTTCTCGTTCTGACATGTGCCGCCGGCTCCAAGGAGGATTCGGCACTGTCACTGGCGGCAACCAGGCTCCAGTTCGACTCCCTGACAGGTGATAGAATTCCGAAATGGATTGCGCATCATGCAACTGCTGGACTCGGCATCAAGATCGACGAGGCGGCGATCGAGCTACTTCAGGCAGCGGTGGGAAGCGACCTGCACCAGCTCGCGGCGGAGATTGATAAGCTCGCGAGCTATATGGAAGGAAGAGGCGACGAGATCAACGAAGACGCGGTGGCTGCGGTAGTCGGAGTGCGTCGCGGCGAGACTCAAGCGGATCTGCTAGACGCCGTTGCCGATCGCAATGCGCCAAAGGCGCTAGAGCTCATTCCTCACGTTCTAGCGCAGCCGAAAACGACTGGCGTTTCGATCGTCATGTCATTGACCACGCAAATGCTTGCAATCTCCTGGGGCAGGGCGAAACTCGATGAGGGAATATCGAGGGCGCGCCTCGGTCAGGAATACTTCGACCTGCTGAAAGAGACAGGTGCCTACACGGGACGGCCGTGGGGCTCAGCCACAGCGGTTTGGAGCCGTGCCGCAGAGCGTTGGAGCCGTGAAGGACTCGACCATGCCTTGGACGTCCTGCTCGAAGCGGATGTCGCTCTAAAGGAAAGCAGGGTCTCAACCGATGAACAATTACTGGCGACCGTCGTTCTGAGTCTGTGTGCAGCCGACGAAAGAAGCGCTGCCGCGTGAGAGAATAGGAGAGTGGTGAGATGTTCAGATGGGGAATCCTTGTTGGCATGCTCGTACCTTGTGCGGCGACGGATTTACTGTCGCAAGCCGCTGTGCGTCCGATTGATCCGGCCTTTGTAAGAGCTCAAGCCCTGGTGAGCGACGGCAACGGTGCGGCTGGCAGGGCTTTGATAGACTCAGTGCTAGCTGCGACACCGACAAATGCGCCCCTCTATGCTCAGGGACTTTTCTGGCGGGCGACCCTCGCATCAAACGCAGCTGACGCCGAAAGCGACTACAAGCACATTGTCGTGGATTATCCGCTAGCTCCGCAGGCCGAGGATGCATTGCTACGTCTGGCGCAGCTCGAGCTCGCGCGCGGGGACCGTGATGCCGCACTCTCCCACCTGCAACGCATTCCACGTGACTACCCGCGGAGCAAATCGCTGGCTAGGGCAAGCTACTGGACCGCGCGTGTGCTATTCGAGAAGAACGACATCCCAAACGCCTGTGCAGCAAACGCCAACGCGCTGTCACAAGTCGGTGCAGACGAGATCGAGTTGCGGAATCAGATTCAATATCAGGGACAGCGCTGCCCATCGACCCCAGCAACGGTTGCAACCCAAGCGACGAGCTCAGACTCGACTACACCAGTGGTTGCAGCTCCGGCGAAGCCGGCTCCTGCGACAACGGCGCCCGCGACACCTGCCAACACCGGCTCTTCAAGCCCTGGCAAGGCGAGGATAGACACTGCGACTAATAAAGCGGTACTCAGTACCGCGACCCCGCGTCCAGCCGCGATCTCAAAACCAGCTGATGCTCCGCCGGCCGCACCACCCAGCGCTGCAGCATCAACAGAGGCGAAAGGTGCCAAAAGTGAATACTCTGTCCAGGTGGCTGCATATAATCACAAGGCCGATGCAGAAAAGCTTGCATCCGGTCTCGTCCAGCGGGGCTATCAAGCGAGAGTTGATGGAGACATCGTACCATTCAGGGTGAGAATCGGCCGATATTCCAGCGAAAGAGAAGCAGAGGAAGCTCTGAAGAAAATCAAAGCTAAGCACATGGACGGCTTCGTAGTACGGGCGCCCCAGCGGTGAGCCGCGCTGCATCGACTCCGCTGATGCAGCAGTACCGGGAGATAAAGTCGCGTCACCAGGACGCGATTCTGTTCTTTCGCATGGGTGAGTTTTACGAAATGTTCTACGAGGACGCCGAGATCGCAGCGCGAACACTCGGCCTCACGCTCACCTCGAGGAACAACGGCGGAGCGAGCGAAGTCCCGCTTGCGGGAGTGCCGGTCAAGGCCGCTGGAGAATATCTTCGCCGGCTAATTCAGCAGGGGTTTCGAGTCTCGATCTGTGAACAGACCGAGGACCCCAAATTCGCAAAGGGAATCGTCAAGCGCCAAGTCGTGGAAACCATTACTCCCGGCGCCGCCTTCTCCGACGATCTGCTAGATGGCGCGCGCAACAACTATCTATGCGCGCTCAACCGCGAGAACGATCTAGTCGGCGTTGCAGCAGTGGATCTCTCGACCGGCGATCTAAGGCTTGCGACTGCCGCAACAAAGGATCTGGACTCGCTATTATCGCGTTTCACACCGCGGGAAGTGATCGTTGCTCGGGGGTCGAATATTGTCCACATGCTCAAGGGTCCTACCGGAGAAGAAGGGCCGATGGTGACCGAGCGTGAGGGTTGGGAATTCGATGCCGATCTGGGTCGAGATCAGATGGTCGATCGCTTTCGAGTGAGCTCACTGGAAGCGTTCGGAATAGAGCCCGGCGATCGAGTCAGTGTCGGAGCGGCGGGTGGACTGCTTCGTTATCTCGACGAGTTACAGCCAGCGGGCATACCGCATCTTGCCCGACCAAAAATCTATCGGCCGGGTGGCAGCATGCCGCTCGACGAAATGACGCGGCGAAATCTCGAGATTGTCGAGTCATTGCGTGGCGGGGAGACTTCCGGAACTCTACTCGGCGTTCTGGATCGTACGCTCACTCCCATGGGAGCACGACTGCTGCGCGAGTGGCTTCTTTCTCCCCTCGTCGACAGAAAACTGATCGACAGTCGGCTCGATGCAGTCGAAGCACTCGGCGACACGCTCATTCGCAGCGCATTGCGTGAAGGTCTTGATGGAGTACGTGACGTTGAGCGGCTGGCGGGGAAGGTCGCCGCCGGCCGTGCCTCGCCGAGGGAGCTGAGAGCGCTTGGGGACTCGATGACGCGACTACCGCTGGTAGAGTCGGCTCTCTCTCGTGCACGCTCAGCAGCGGCCAAAAGCGGGTCGGCCTTCGACAAGCACGTCGCCCTGTGGGACAATTGCGGAGATCTCTGTGAGGAAATCACACGGACCCTCATCGACAGGCCGCCAGTCACCATCGGAGATGAGCCAAGCATTCGCGAGGGAGTGGACGGTGCGCTGGACGAGTGGAGAGCTCTGAGGGACGGCGGGAAAGACGGGATCGCCCGGATTCAGGCGGAAGAGAGAGCACGCACCGGAATCAACTCGCTCAAAGTCGGATATAACAAAGTATTCGGCTACTTCATCGAGATCAGCAACAGCAATTCTCACCTCGTTCCAGGGGACTACCAGCGGCGACAGACGCTTGCCGGGGCCGAGCGATATGTAACCCCGTCGCTCAAGGAATACGAAGAGAAGGTGTTGACGGCCGCTGAGCAGGTCGAGACTCGCGAACGGGAGTTGTTCGAAGCAATACGCAGCCGAGTCGGGAGCGAGATATCACGCCTGCAGTCGGTCGCGCAGCTGGTCGGAGAACTCGATGTATTTGCCGCGCTGGCGGAAGTCGCAGAACGCGAGGGCTATGTGAGGCCGGAGCTTACCGATGATTTCTCGCTCGAGATTGCAGCGGGGCGCCATCCGGTGGTCGAGCGAATGATGCCGCGGGAGAAATTCATGCCCAATGACATCGTTCTCACCGAAGATGCGCGGATGATCATACTCACCGGACCGAACATGGCTGGTAAGTCGACAATTCTCCGACAGGTTGGCCTGATCGTGTTGATGGCGCAGACCGGAAGCTTCGTACCGGCCAGCAAGGCGAAGATCGGAGTCGTCGACCGACTCTTCACTCGCGTGGGCGCGAGCGACAATCTCGTGCGCGGTCAATCCACCTTCATGGTAGAAATGTCGGAAACCAGCGCCATTCTGCATACCGCCACCAGGCGGAGTCTGGTCCTTCTCGACGAAATTGGCCGTGGCACATCCACTTACGATGGGATCTCGATTGCCTGGTCGGTGAGCGAGCATTTGCACGACGCCGTCGGCTGCAAGACCGTCTTCGCGACGCATTATCACGAGCTCACTCAGCTAGCCGACAGCTTAGTAGCAGTCCGCAACTATAACGTCCAGGTCCGCGAAGTCGGCGACGAAGTTCTCTTCTTGCACCGACTGCAGCCCGGGGGCGCCGATCGATCCTATGGAATCGAAGTTGGGCGACTTGCCGGTCTGCCGCCGACGGTGCTCGTCCGGGCTCGAGAGCTGTTGAGACTGCTCGAAGCGGAACAGATCGTGCCTCGATCACGTCACG
>Ga0193751_1000737_pt1 | contig 23534 bp, 16 predicted proteins | sample L1c2metaG_FD_143050 | JGI IMG/M metagenome (GOLD analysis project Ga0193751, IMG submission 143050) | Soil microbial communities from a riparian zone of the East river system, Colorado, United States - L1c2 | ecosystem: Environmental > Terrestrial > Soil > Riparian zone | place: USA: East River... | reverse complement strand
CAGCAATGACTTCTCCGATCCCGCTCCGTGGTATTTCCGCACGGTCGATAGCTGGAAGAAGCTCATTGGAGTGAGCGGCTTACGATTGGCCGAGGTGAGAGAGCCAGTGCATCCATCGACCGGAAAACCAGCTTCAATCATCTTCATCGCCGCCAAAAACTAGGCTTGCCTGCACACGCGCCCGTCTATAACGTTGGCGCCTCAGCACGAAAACCCGCCTCCCCAGTCCGATGGGGACAACGCGTTTCGGAGATTCCTGATGAAATCTGACTTTGTTCGCCGCGGCGCCCTGGTCCTGGCGCTCGCGATCGTCGCGCCGATGCATCTCGCCGCCCAAGCTCCTAGCGGAACAATCAGTGGTCGAATAACCGACGCCTCACTGGGCCGAGGTCTTCCCGACGTGCAGGTAACTGTCTCCGGCACTCGAATTGGAGCGATCACCGGACCCAATGGTGAGTACACCCTCACCGGTGTACCGGTCGGGCAGCGGACGATAACGGTGCGACGAATCGGATATACACCGGCCACGCAAACCGTGCAGGTCTCCGCCGGCGCAACTGTGACGGCGGACGTCGCGCTCGGAGTCAGCGCCATCAACCTGAGCGAAGTCGTAGTCACAGGTACCGGAACCGCTACCGAGAAACGCGCGGTCGGAACGAGCATCGCTACAATCGACTCGACTCTCATCGGAAGAGCACACTCCGTCACGGTAGATCAGGCGATGCAGGGAAAGATTCCAGGCGCGCAGATCACCCAGAACTCCGGCAGCCCCGGCGGTGGTGGAATCTCTGTGCGCCTGCGCGGCGTGAACTCGTTCATCTCCGGATCCGATCCTCTCTACATCGTTGACGGCGTGATCGTCGACAACGAATCCGGACAGCTCGCCGACCTTGGAATCCGCTCGAACCCGCAGAACCGGCTGGCCGATCTCAATCCAGACGATATCGAGCACATCGAGATCATTCGCGGCGCGGCCGCCGCGGCCCTCTATGGATCGCGCGCCAACAACGGTGTCGTGCAGATCTTCACCAAGCGGGGAACCGCGGGCAAGCCGCGCGTGACCTCGACATCGCGGTGGGGCGCCAGCGAGCTTCGCGCCCAGCAGCCCTTCAACTTTTATCCATTCGATGTGAACGGTCTGCCAATCGCGCGCTACAACTATCAGGACCAGATCTTCCACCGCGCGCCGCAATGGGAGCAGAACCTCACCGTCGAAGGCGGCAATGATCAGACCCGCTACTTCATGAGCGGAAACGTCAACGACGAAGACGGCATCATGCGCTCGACGTCGTCGCGCCGAAGTGGCGCCCGCGTCAATCTCCAGCAGCAGCTCTCTTCGAAGCTCGTCGCGAACGTGACTTCGAACTACGTCACGACCAACAATCAGATCCAGGCTTTCGGAGAGCAGAACGATTACGGCGTTATGGGATCGCTGTTCTTTGCGCCGACGAGCGTGAACTTCGCGCCCGTCAACGGCATTTATCCGCTGCCTCCCGCCCTCGGTACCAATCCGCTCCTCGCGATTGCTCGCATCCGCAATCCACAGACGATCGGCCGCTTCATCGGCTCGACCAAGCTCACCTGGACGCCACTGACGAACTGGCTCTTCGACTACACGATCGGCATCGACAACACCAACTTCGAGCAAGACCAGTTCATTCCGCGCAACGCCGTGCTGGGGACGACGCCACTTGTGACGGGCAGATCTCAATCGGTTGTCGAAACTTCGCGCGTCGTGAATCAGGACGGCGTCTCGAGTTACACCTGGAAACCGATGGGCTCGCTGGATCTCAAAACCACCGGCGGATTCAACTTTACTTCGCAGCGCGTAAGAATCACCTCGGCGACGGCCAACGGCCTGGCGCCTGTGGGTGATCTCGTGAGCGCCGGGTCGGTGTTCTCGGCTGCTCAGACCGACGTCATCCTGCGCACCCTTGGATTTTACGGGCAGCAAGAGATCGCGTTCAACGACAAGCTCTTCCTCACCGGAGCTGTCCGCTACGACGCATCGTCGACGTTCGCCCCTTCCGAACGGTGGCAAGCGTTCCCGAAGCTGTCGGCGTCGTACGTCGCGCTGGAAAACAGACCCGGAGCTCTCAACAGCGTTCGGCTTCGGAGTGCGCTCGGCTGGGCCGGAAGTCAGCCGGGAATCCTCAACGCATACTCGCAGTTCATAACCTTCACGCAACTGCCTTTTGCGGGACGACCGGGCTTCGTCAACGACGTCACCTTCGGAAATCCCGACCTGAAGAACGAGCGGGCGCGGGAATGGGAGCTCGGCACGGACGTCGGCTTCTTCAACGGCAAAGCGGCCACCGAGATCACGTACTACAACCGCCTCGTCTCAGACCTGTTGTTCTTCCGACCGCTTCCAACGAGCACCGGATTCTCCCGCCAGTTCTATCCGATCGGAACGATGTCCAACAAGGGCCTCGAGCTGCTCCTGCGCACGACAAACGTCGACCGGCCGAATATGCAGTGGACGTCGACGATGACCTACTCGCGCAACAAGAATCTCGTCGAGAGTCTCACGATCCAGGATTTCCAGTCCGCGGGCGGTTACCCGAACCGCATTCGGGCGGGAGAGCCAGCTGGAGTTTTCTACGGATCGTACGCGGCACGCGATTGCATCACGGGTGCGCTGCTCACCGATTCGCTCGGGAGATATCGCCGCAGCAATCAGACGGCCGACATGGGAGCGACCTTGGCGATTCGTGAAGCACTTAGTCACGGCACCTGCAACGATTCGCTCAACAAGGTGCTTGGCGATCCCAACCCCAAATGGATGGGATCTTTCCTCAACGAATTCACCATCGCGAAGAAGATCAGGCTGCGCGCGCTGCTCGACGGCGTGTTCGGCAACAAGATCATGAACCTCTCCACCCGCGCGCAGAACGCAGGCGTCGCCAGCAACTCCGCGTCGTACGAGGCCGAGCTCCTCCCTTATGGCGATCCCCGCAAGCTTCCTCCGACCTGGAACTCGCGCAATCAGGGAATCTTCGAGTACTGGATTGAGGACGGTACTTTCGTGAAGCTGCGCGAGCTGAGCGCCAGCTACACCCTCAACTCGTTGGGAGTGCAGCACTTCTTCCCCGAGGGCGTCGACCTCACTCTCTCCGGTCGCAACCTGAAGGTGTGGACCAAGTACAGTGGCTACGATCCGGAGATCAACCTGTTCGGAACCAACGCCGGCGGCGTAGGGTCCGTGCAGACCACCGCAGCTGATAGAGGATTTGACTTTGGCGGTTACCCCATTCCCCGCGTGTGGTCGCTCAGCGCGCGGGTCACTTTCTGACGCTCGGAGAATCTCACCAATGCGAATGATGAGACAATGTCTGGGCGCCGCAGCAGCGATTTCTCTCGCCGCGTGCAACCTGGACCTACAGAACCCGAATCAACCCACCGCCGAACAGGTGACGACCAGTCCCAACGGCGTGATTGCGCTCGCCACAGGGCTTCAGGGTAGGTTCGCGCAATCGTACGGCAATTATGCATACATGGCCGGGCTCGTGACCGACGAGTTCGCGTCGGTTACCTCGGCACTTATCTCGATCAGCGACGCCGAGCAGGGGTCGGTGCCCCCGGGTACGGGCATCGACGAGAACGTCTTCAATTCGATTTATCAGACGGTGCGCACCGCCAACGATCTTCTCACGGGTGCGGACGCGCTCGCTGGACAGTTCGACGCCGGAACGCGCAGCGGTCTCCGCGCCCTGGCCTTCGCTCTCAAGGCGGAATCGCTAGGCGAGGCGCTCCAAACCTATCAGCGGATTCCCATCAACACCCTCGGCGTTACCGCGCCAACTTACGTCAATCGTGCGACGGCGCTTCCCTTCGTGCGACAGCTGCTCGATTCGGCCGAGGCAGAGATCGCAGCGACGCCGCCGAGCACGTTCTTCAACAACAGCATCCTGACGCCTGGCGTCAACCTGCCGAACGTGATTCATCTCTTTCGTGCGCGGTACGCGCGCATGGCGGGCGACGACGCGACGGCAATCGCTGCCTCGGATCTCGTCTCGCGCTCCGGACCCGCCGCGATGTCCTTGCTCACCTTCCCTGCTCCAGCCGTCAACTTCTACGCGAACGTCACGGGCGGCACCAATGGCATCGCTCCGCGTCGTCAGTGGAGGACGTCGATGACCGGCGGAGATCAGCGCTTTACCTGGTTCGTCGTTCCTTCGACAACGCTTACTGGACGTGTGGGTGCTCTGCTCGATCCATGGAACCGCTACGCCAACCCGCAGGCCCCTTTGCCGGTTTACTTTCCCGACGAAGCACTCTTGATCAAGGCAGAAGCGCTGGCGAACACTGCGCAGCTCGCGCAGTCGCAGGCGGTTCTGGATTCGGTGCGCACAGATTGCACCGGCAATCGCGGCATCGACGATCCGAAGGCCTGTCTCGCTCCGCTCGTCGGAGCACTCACACAGCCGCAGCTGATCGCGGAGATCTACAACCAGCGACGTTACGAGCTGCTTGGCACTGGACTCCGCTGGGAGGACTCGAGGCGACGCAGCCTCATTCGCGGTCCCGTCGCCGCGCCGGGAGTTCCACAGGACGGACAACGTTGCTGGATTCCGTACGCGATCGGTGACCGTAACGCTAATCCGAACGTGCCACCAGATCCGACGGAGCCAGTGACGTTCCCATCAGGCTGCACTTACTAATCGAGGCCGCGATCAAAATGAATATTCAATCCATCAAGATCGGCTTTCTCGCGGCACTCGCACTCGCGGCAGCGGGATGCGGTACGAAGGAAGCCGCAGGTCCACTCGAGCCCACGGGACCAACGGGTCGGGTGCGGTTCGTGAATCTCATCACCGATCCAGCGCGACTTCCGGTGAACGCAATTCTCGAGAGCGTGCCGTTCGGCGTCAATCTCACCTACACTGCCGCGACTCCAGCGACGCTGCCGTCGCCGGCGACAGCGAACTACTCTCCAATCCTTGTCGGAGCTCGCACGCTCGTTCTAAAGAGAACGGCGGACACGAGCGTAACGGTGGGCACTATCGGCTTTACCGTCGCCGACGGTGCTGATATCACCATCTATGGAATTGGTGGAACTGGAGGGGCGGCAACGACGAGCTTCATCACCACGGACGCGAATCCTGTTCCGACATCGAGTCAGGTTGAGCTCAGGATCGTCAACATGTCTCCGACGGCGGGCCCGCTCGACTATTTCGTAACGGCTCCGAGCGCGGATCTCTCCACGGCGACGCCGACCGTCGCGAATCTCGCCTATGAGTCGACTTCCACGTACCTCGTGTTCTCACCCGGTACCTTCCAGGTGCGCGCTGTGCCTGCCGGGACGGCGCCGGCTGCCCGCTCCACGAGCGTCGTCGCCTCGATCAGCAGCCTGGCGCTCGCTGGAGGTACGGGTCGCACCGTGGTGACGGCAGACCGCGCTGCTGGAGGCGCTCCAATCACGGCCTTCGTACTGACAGACCGTTAGCGGTCGACTTAGAACGCCGCCTTGAGTGGCGGCGACCAGTCCGAAAGACGTGCATCGCCCGATTGCGTCAGCTGACGCAATCGGCCTGTGCGCTCATCCAGCACCCAGATATTCCTCTGGTCGCCGATCGCTCCCAATCGGCGCGTAATGGACATGTGGCGACCATCGGGCGCCCACGAGGGATCTTCGTTCTCACCCTCGTTGGTTAGCTGATGCATCGATCGATCTTTCACGGTGATCGTCCACACCTGGAAGTCGCCGTTCTGTTGCTGGAACGCGATCTCAGTTCCGTTCGGCGACCAGTCCGGACCAGTGCGATAGCTGCGCTTTCCAGCCACTACGGGCGTGAGCGGGCGCAGCCCGGTACCGTCGACGTTCATCATGAAGAGCTGCGGCGTGAGCGGACGCGGCGACATGAACGCGACCTGCTTCCCGTCGGGGCTGAAGGTCGGCGACGTCGTCTCGAATCCACTGCGCCCGACGAACGGCACCGCTACCGAATCGTCTCCCGCGGCGCTCGCAAGAAATAATTCCGCCGGTGAGTCGCCGCCGGCTGCCCAGACGATGTTCTTCCCATCCTTCGTGTAGACGGGCGTGATGTTGAGCCCGCGGTTCGACGCCGCGAGAAGCTGCGTCCGATTGGTGCGCAGGTCGATCTGTGCGATGCGGGTGCCGCGGTCGTCGGCATCGGAGTACACTATCCACCGTCCCGACGGATGCCACGACGGCGACAGTGCGGCGCCGACGGTGGGCAACACGCGCTCATTCGCCCCGTCGCTGTCCACCACCTTCAGCGTTTTCCCTTCGACGAAAGCAATCTTAGTGGAGGCAATGCCTCTGGTGCCGGTGATCCAGCGCTCGACCTCGTCGCTGACGCCGTGGATCGCGAAGCGGCGCACGCGTGTGACGGAATCACGGAGGACCGAATCCCTCGCGGCGACTCGCGCGAACACTGAATCAAACCGGGCCGTGTCCGCAGCGGCCGCGGCACGCAAAGCCAGATCTCGCCGATCGAGATCGCGCGCCAGCGAGTCGCGCTCTGCGGCGGTCCGTCGGGCGGCCACGCGCTGACCCGGATGCTTCGCGGGGGCAGGGCGCGTCGCCTCTCGGGCAAGACTGTCGCGCGCCGCAGCGTGCGTGGCGATGGCCGCTTCGGTTGCGCGAGCCCGTGAGGCAAGCACCGCTGAGAGCGAATCCTTGACTGTGGGAAGTCTGCTAGTCGGAAGCTTGGGGAGCTTGAACACGGCCTGCTGGCGCAATTGTCCATTGCGCGCATCGAATACCTCGATCTGAAGACTGCTCGCGGCCGGTCTTCCGCGCACGACAAAATTCGCGCGAGTCTGCGCGAGCGGCGAGAAGTTGATTTTGCCGTCGCCTGGTTTCCAGATGTCATCCAGCATCAAGCTGTCGAGCATCAGCGGCTGAATCCGGTCTCCAAAATCGAAATCGCGCTGAATGATCGTACGCGTGGAATCGCCCGGCGTAGTGTCGATCGGCAGCACGACAACGGCCGGTGGAACCTCAATAGGGTGCTGAGGCTTCGGTCTCGCGGGCACTGGTCGATTTTGTCCATGCATCGCCGGAGTCAGCGCGCAAAAAACCGCGACTCCGAGCAGGAATCTCTTACGCCAATTGATCATCTGGTCTTGAATTTATTCGATAATGCGATGATACACTGTAGCAACGACAAAGCCGCGGGGATTGCTCCCCGCGGCTTTGTCGCGATCGGGTTGCTCGTTACTTCGCCAAGTGGAACTGAAACGGCATCTGCACGAGCTGCTGAACCTTCTTGCCCCCGATCTGCGCCGCCGAGAATCTCATACGGGGGAGCGCATCCTTCACGGCGGCGGTGAATGCCGGGTTGCTTGAGCTGAGGATTTTGAGCGTACCCGCCTCGTATCGACCGCTCTCGTTCACAACGAACTGCGCGAGCACGGTTCCTTCGACGCCCGAATCTCTGAGCGACGCCGGATATTCCGGGGCCTCGCCGCCGATTTTCGCGACAGCTTTCTCGACCTGGAACTCCATATACGGTCCGTGGTCCTCCACAGCACCCGCTGACTTGCCGGTGTCGCCTTCGTTGCCTGTACCGCCCTTAACACCATTAGACGATCCACCAGCGACGCCCTTGCCGCTGAAGTCGTTCTCATTGGTGACTGCCTTGGACAGATCGATCGCCGGCAGGTTGGTTGGGATGCTGACCGGGGGCGGCACGACCTTGAACCCCTGTGGGGGCGCTGGGGCGGCTACCTTGGGCAACTCTACCTTCGGGGGCGCCGGAGTCTTTGGCTTGGGCGCCTCTTTCTTGGGCGGTGGCGGAAGCTCTTTCTTCGGTGGCGGAGGCGGCTCAGGCTTCTTCATCGCCACGAATCTGACGTTCTCGGCCTTTGTCCTTTCATGCCGGATTCCTGCCCGGGCCGTCGCGAAAATGGCGAGGAAAAGGATGACCGAGTGCAAAACTATGCTTACAATGGTCCCGCCTACGGACCGCTTTTTCTTGTCTGGTTTGGATTCAAGTAACCGCATTGCGTCTCCCCTGTTAAAGCTTGCACTACTATAGAGCAAGGGGGGGACCAAAACGGCTCATCATTAGCCGAAAAATGGGCTTATTTCTGGCACGATTTCCCCGCGGATCGGCCCCTCTAAATGCGCTCTCCCCTAGAGGTTAGCAGCTGAGCTAGTGTGATGCATTTCGCGCACTTTGAGGGCCCTGGCGTGAGACCTGCCTCTCCTCCCCGAGCGCTAGGACCCAACTCCACTCGAGGTGACCATGCAGAACGCACGCTTTCGACTTATGACGGCAGTGGCGGGGGCGACAATGTGCCTCTTTGCCGCAACCGCATACGGTCAAAATCCGACGACTACCGGCAGTGCCGCAACCCCGACTACGGGTACAGGTGCGACGGACTATAACGGCTCAGCTTCGACCCAAGCGGGGACGCCTCAGACCGTCGGCAGCCCAACCGCTGGAGGCACCGTCACGGGGACGACAACTACCGGAACCACGACCACGGATAACTCGGTAACCACAACCCCGGTCGACAACACGACCCCTGGCACGGACACAGGCCGTCGGGGCTTCAGCTGGGGACTGCTGGGCCTTCTCGGCCTGCTGGGACTCTTCAGAGGCCGGTCGAAAGAAATCCGTGAAACGACCTACACCACGACGCCAAACGTGCGCACCGTCGGAACGGGAACCACGTACGACGACCGGACCGGCACTGCTGTTCCGAGAGCGGCTTCGGGCACCACCACCACCGGTGGAAACGGCGGAAGCGGAACGATGGGCGACCCGGGCGCGAGACGTTGACTCGAGTCTCGATGACCGGCTTCTGATAACCTGGTCACATACCGAAAAAGAAAAGGCGCGGAGATATCCGCGCCTTTTCTTTTTCAATGAATCCGCTGCACTACCGAGTGTTGGCTTTCCGAGGCGCGCCAGGTTTTCGTGTAAGAATTGCGCACACTGCCTCGAATGCATTTCTGCCAGCGGTGCCAGGCTTCGGACGGTCCCAAACCATGTGGGCCTGATCGCGGGGATCAACCTCACCCTCGTCTCGCACCAAGACGTTGTTCCCGGCATAGACGGTACTTCGGACACGTTTGATCCGCACCGGTGAGCATCGCACGTACGCCCGCTCGACGAGCCGACTGTACTGCTTCTTGTTCTCGAGGATCCTCGGCCGCTTATAGTCCCAACTCGTCACCGTAGTCCACGTGCCCTGCGATTGAAGGGCTACACTGGCCGTGTCGAAGACCACCGTGAGGTCGCTGTCCTTATAGACCTGACGCCACGGAGCCTGGGCGTGGAGGACAACGGAAGGGGCAACGAACGCAACGACCAAAGCCAGCTTGCTGACACAACGAATCATGAAATTCTCCTGGGGTCAGTCGCTCGAATGGAACCATTGTAATCCGAGTGACAGCGGAACGGACTAAATGTTGGGTTGGATTATATACACCCTGCACGCGATATCGCTACTCGCCACAAATATGAAAGCCAGGATCCCCCGCGCGGTTGGTCCCGCCGCCGTAGTCGTCGCCATGGCGGCAGCGCTGATGCTGCTGCAGCGGGAGCTCAAGGCGTATCACTATCGCGATTTGATGCGGCAAGTCTGGACCCTTCCGCATTCGCACCTCGTACTGGCGCTATTGCTCACTGTGACCGCGTATTCGGTGCTTCCGGGTTACGATGCGATTGCGCTCTCCTACGTAGAGCACGCCTTGCCGATCCGCCGCATCGCGTTCGGCTCCTTCATCGCGTACGCGTTGAGCCACAGTCTCGGTTTCCCACTTCTGAGCGGCGGACCAGTTCGCTACCGATTCTGGAGCGTGTGGGGACTTTCTACGGCGGAGATAGCGCAGGCCCTGAGCTTCGCGGGCGTGACTTTCATCATCGGAATGATCGCTGTCGCTGGCGCTGTTTTTTTGCTCGAGCCAAAGTCGACGATCGAGCTGCTTCATCTTCCACTCAGCTCGCTAAAGCCGCTTGGAGCGCTTTGTCTACTCGCGGTCGCGGGATATCTCACTCTCAGCGCAACGCGATACAGAACATTTCGCCTGCTCGAATGGGAATTTCCGGTGCCGACGATTCGCCTCGCGCTCGCACAGCTCGGAGTCGCCGTCGTGGACTGGACTACCGCCGGCGCGGTGCTCTACGTGCTGCTGCCTACCGGGTATCGCATTTCGTTCCTCCCCGTGCTCGGCGTTTTTCTCATCGCCCAGTTCGCCGGAATTCTTAGCCACGTTCCTGGAGGCCTCGGTGTGTTCGAGGCGATAGTCGTGGTACTGCTGCGGCCCTACATGCCCGCCGCTTCGATAGTCGGTGCACTCGTCGCTTACCGCGCGTTCTACTATCTGCTGCCGCTCGTGGTCGCACTCGCGTTCCTCGTCGCGTTCGAGGTCCAGCGCAAGCGAGACCGCGTCGCGGAGGTTGCGACTCTCGCCGGCGGAATCGTCGGGCGATGGATTCCAGCGATTCTGCCACAGCTACTGAGCATCACAACCTTCGCCGGCGGCGTGATCCTCATCGTATCGGGGGCGACGCCGTCCGCGCGCGGCAGGGTTTCAGCGCTCGATGCAGTACTGCCGTTGGGAGTCATAGAGCTGTCGCACTTCGCCGCAAGCCTCGCTGGAGCAGCACTGATAATTCTGGCGTGGGCTATCAGGCGCCGTCTCGATGCCGCCTACAGTCTCACCATCGCGACGCTCGTAATCGGCGTCATCACGTCGCTTCTCAAGGGCCTCGATTGGGAAGAGGCAGTTGCCCTCTCGATCGTTCTCGCCGCCGTGATTCCATCTCGCCGCGTGTTCTACCGAAAGGCAGCTCTCACGAGCGAGCCGTTCAGCAATCAGTGGATCGCGGCGCTCGTCCTCGTCGGCGTCGTGACAACCTGGCTGGCGTTCTTCTCGTACCGGAACGTCGACTTCACGAGCCCGGTCTGGTGGGAGTTCAGTGGGAGAGGAGACGCGCCGAGGTCGCTGCGCGCCATGATTGGCGTGCTCGGCGCACTCATGCTCTTTGCCTTCAGCCGCAAGCTTCGCCACGCCGAGCCTGAACCAGCGCTCCCGTCAGCGCGTCAGATCGATCTCGCCGCGCGCATCGCACAAGAATCGGGAAACACCATCGCAAACCTCGCACTCCTCGGCGACAAGTCTCTTCTCTTCAGCGATTCTGGTCGAAGCATGATCATGTACGGCATCGCGGGCCGAAGCTGGGTTGCACTTGGTGATCCCGTTGGGGCTGAGTCGGAGCGTCGCGAACTGGCGTGGCGCTTCCGCGAAAGCGCGGACAGACACGGCGGTTGGCCGGTGTTTTATGAAGTAAGCGCGACCAATCTCCCCATCTACATCGACCTCGGCCTGACGCTGTTCAAGCTCGGCGAAGAAGCGATGATCCCATTGTCGGAATTCTCGCTGGACGGCGGGAGCCGGAAGGCGCTGCGTCGCACCCGAAAGGATGCGCTCAAGGGCGGAGCAACCTTCGAGATGGTCCCTCCCGAGGACACCCACAATTTCCTTCCAGTCCTTAGGCAGGTTTCCGACGAATGGCTTGCGGCGAAGCGCACCAAGGAGAAAGGATTCTCGCTCGGCAGGTTCGACGAGCGGTATCTGCGGAGTTTTCCGGTCGCGCTCATACGGGTGGGCGATGCTGTCGTCGCATTCGCCAACGTCTGGCTCGGCGCCGACCGGGCCGAGGTGTCGGTCGATTTGATGCGGTACACCGCGGTGGCACCACCCGGCGTGATGGAGTTCCTGCTCATCGAGCTGATGCTGTGGGGAAAGGAAAACGGATACGAGCGATTCAATCTCGGGATGGCTCCGCTGTCAGGAATTGAGAATCGTAACCTCGCCCCGCTCTGGAACCGCGTCGGCGCACTTCTCTTCAGTCGCGGCGAGCCGTTTTACAACTTCCAAGGTCTTAGGCAATACAAGGAGAAGTTCGACCCGATATGGGAGCCACGTTACCTCGCGTCTCCGGGCGGATTGGTGCTGCCAAGAATTCTTACGAACGTTGCGTCATTGATTTCCGGCGGCCTGGTGGGGGTAGTTGCGAAATGATGTCAGGCCGCAAGAAGGGCAACAACAGAGCAGCGGCCACAACGGTATGGCGGCCGGCTTACTCGCTGCCGGCGGCCGGCTTTCGGCTCGACACTGCGGGTAGAGTGGTGCGAACGGTCGCGGCATGTGTGCTCGCGATTTTGCTGGTTGGGTGCCGATCGGCACATTCGGCGTATGTACCGCGCGACCAGTTTCTCCTGCGGCAGCCGCTCTATTTCTATCCCGCGGCGGGAGTTGGCGCGCATCCGCGAGCGGGTGTCTTTTTCCTGGGAAACGATCTCGGATTCTGGGAGCCGCACCAGAAGCTCGCCGAGCGTCTAGCGTCGAAGGGCTACGCCGTAGTTGGTTTCGACGTCAAAGCTTTTCTGGACAAGCTTCCCGACTCCGCGCTATTCCGTGACAGCGTGCTGGCGCACGACCTTCCGCTTCTGATGCAACGGTCGCTGCACGAGCTGAAGGCGGACTCGAGACCGGTCATTATCGCCGGGCATTCGTTCGGCGCCGACCTCGCCCTGTGGACGGAAGCGAACGCGCCGATGCATGGCGTAATTGGAGTTTTGGCGCTGGGTCCAACGAGGCGCGATCACCCGACGGTGACACTCAACGACAAGATGAATCTCGGAGAGCCGACGGAACCAGGCAGCTTCTCAGTCGCCGATCAGATTCGAAACGCTCCTCGAGGAGTACGTATCGTGCTACTCCGCGGCGCGAGTGACAAGGAGCGCAAGTCGGACGCGGAATTCATCGCCGCCGGTGGATCGAGATTGACCTACAGCGTGATTCCGTTCGCCTCGCACTCGCTCAGGTCACTTATCATTGCTGGCCCGATGATCGAGCGAGAGCTCGACAGGCTCGTCGCGAGCGAATAGTCCGGAGCTCGTGTCCGCGGGGATTTCGGGAAACTCGCCCGAGTGCATCGTCCGCACGATGGTCAGGATCGCGGCGAGAAGCGGCACGGCCACGAGAAGTCCGATGAATCCAAACAACACGGACATCAGCGCCTGAATCCCCAGCGTCATCGCGGGTGGAAGATTTACTCCGTGCTTCATCAGGACCGGAACAAGCAGATGATTCTCAACGAACTGTATCGCGAAGTACCCGATCGCGACGATGAGTGCCTTGTGCGGGGAGTCGATGAATGCCGTCGCGATGGCGGGAATTGCAGCGAAGATTGATCCCACGATAGGAATGAACTTGGAGACGCCCGCCAGAATACCGAGGGCCAGCGCAGCCTTCACGTGGATCGTAAAAAGAAAGACTGTCGTAACGCCGCCAATCACGACCATGGCTATCAGTTGGGTGACCAGCCAACGCCGGAGCGTCGTCGCGAGCCGAGTCAGCGTCACCGCTGCGCGATCTCGCTCGCGCACCGGCACGAGCGCGAGGATGCCTCCGTGATAGAGATGCGGCTCCACTCCGATGTACGCGGCGATGAAAAGCACGAGCATGAACGCGCCCGACACCGCGAACGTGGAGGTGAGCACGCGCAGGAAAGAGTGCTGTGCACCACGAAACTGTCCGGTGATCTCGCGACGAAGGTTTCCGCCGGCAACTACTTCGTTGGTGCGGGTCGTCGATCTTTGCACTGTCGTCGCGGCGACTGGCGTCCCTAACGAGTCCGTCGCGACTGAGTCCCTGACGGCACGAACGGTGTCGGGGGAGCTCTCCTCGTTGAACAGAATTCCGAGCACGCCATTGGCGCGATGCCCGAGCCAGGCGTCGATCTTGTCCATGGCTTCCGGAAGGCGCTCCTGCAGCTCCTTCGATTGGGCGCGCAGAATGGGCGCCATCACCGCGCCGCCGCCAATAAGGAGGCCAAGAAACACCGTAAGAATTGCGGCTACCCCGATGGCTCGCGGAACCCGCCGCTTCTGGAGCCAATCCGCTCCTTGCGCCAATGGAAGCCCGAACAGCACGCCGAGGAAGAAGAGAAAAATCACCGGGTGCGCGATCCACAGCAGCCGCACCGTGACGTAGAAACCGAATATCAGAGTCAGCACGCGTACGACATCACGCGTGGGCAAACGGATCGGTTCGCGGGCGTCCATGCGAGTACTCTACTGAGAACTGGCGTGGAGCGCGAGTCTGGACGGCTTAGGATTCCACCACCGCCCGTTTCGGCTGGCAACTTCAATACTGAAGCGGACAGCTGTGAGCGCTAAGCCCGGAGCCGCTTAGCTTTCACAGTTCCTGGGCTAGGCAGAGATTGTTTCGCTCCTGCAGGGACTCGTGCCAGAGCCAAGGAGCTCAGAGCTCAAACGCTGTGACCATCAACTCCGCGCAGCGAGACACAGCGCACCAACGACGACCAACTGTGAAAGCTGAATAGTTCAGGGCTTAGCGCTCAGAGCTGTCCGCTTCAGTATTAGAGGGCTATCCGAAGAGTGCCCTCATTAGTCTCGATCAGTGTTGGACTTGACCGCTCCCCGCGGCGCGCTAGGTTCAACAACACGGGTCAGAGGCCGCGTCTCTCCGAAGACGCGGTCTCTTTTCTTAGGCATTCAGGGAGACGATATCAATGCCCGCAACACCCGACGGACCGATCGCGATTTACTACGAGCACCCGGACTGGTTCCGGCCGCTCTTCGCCGAGCTGGAGAAGAGAGAGATTCCGTATGTGCGCATCGACGCTGCTGCGCATTCCTACGATCCGTCCGAAACTCAGTCTCCCTACTCTCTCGTATTCAATCGCGCGAGCCCGTCGGCGTACCTCCGCGGGCACCAGCAGGTCACGTTTCACACCTTGAGTTGGCTCCGCCACCTCGAGCGCAACAGAGTCCCCGTCGTGAACGGATCCACCGCCTATGAGATGGAAATCTCGAAGGCGCTCCAGCTCGACGTGCTCGAGCAACTCGGCCTTCCCTATCCCAGAGCGCGCGTAATCAACAATGCCAAGCTCGCCGCGGAAGTCACGCACGGCTTGCGATTCCCAGTCGTCGTTAAGGCAAATATCGGCGGCAGTGGCGCGGGGATCACGCGCTTCGACAACGTGGATTCTCTGGCCTCGGCAGCCGACGCTGGTCTAATCGATCTCGGTGTCGATGACAGCGCGCTCGTTCAGGAGCTCGCTCCTCTGCGCGATGGGCACATCACGCGAGTCGAGGTGCTCGACGGGAATTTCCTGTACGCCATCAACGTCTACCCGGCCGAGAATTCTTTCAATCTGTGCCCGGCAGATGTCTGCCAGACCACCGACGGCCAGCAACTATCCCGGGGTGCCTGCGCGCTCGATGCGCCCAAGAACGGAATGCGCGTCGAGCGATACACTCCACCGGCGGAGATCGTTCGTGAGGTAGAGCTAATCGCGAGACACGTCGAGCTCGACATCGGCGGAATCGAGTACCTCGTGGATGACCGGGACGGACAGCACTACTTCTACGACATCAACGCGCTGTCCAACTTCGTCGCGGAGCCGGAAGCTGTGGTTGGGTTCAATCCCTTTGAACGGCTCGTCGATTATCTCGTGGAGAGAACGAGAATCCTCGCGCCCGCTGGTTTCGGACAATGAGGTACGGGTACTGGCTTCCGGTATTCGGCGGATGGCTGCGCAACGTTCCGGACGAGGGGATGAGCGCGACGTGGGAGTACGTGAAACGGCTCGCGCAGCGGAGCGAAGAGATCGGCTACGACATCACGCTCATCGCCGAGCTGTTCATGAACGACATCAAGGGAATCGACGCGAATTCTCTGGAGGCGTGGTCGACAGCCGCGGCTCTCGCCGCCGTTACCCAGAAGCTGGAGCTGATGGTCGCGGTGCGCCCAACATTCCACGAGCCCGCGATCTTCGCGAAGCAGGCCGCGAACATCGATCACATCTCGAATGGACGTCTCGCGCTGAACGTGGTCTCCTCGTGGTGGAAGGATGAAGCGAGGCGCTACGGGATCCACTTCGAGGAGCACGACGATCGCTACGCCCGCACGGACGAATGGCTGCGGATCGTGAACGGCGTCTGGAATGAGCCGCGCTTCAGTTATTCCGGAAAGCATTACACGGTCGACGAAACTATCCTGGAGCCCAAGCCGCTTCGACGCCCGCGGCCGACGATCTACGCGGGCGGTGAGAGCCCCGCCGCGAAAGAGCTGATCTCGCGGTCGTGCGATGCGTACGTGATGCACGGTGACCCGCCCGAGCGCGTAGCGCCGAAGATTGCCGACATGACGGCTCGTCGAGAAAAGATCGGGTTGGGGCCGATGGAATACGGTGTTGCTGCCTACTCAATCGTCCGTGAGACCGAGGAAGAGGCTCGTCGAGAGCTGGCTCGCATTACCAACGTCCAGCCCGGATCGCCTGGTTATGAGAACTACCAGGATTGGATCTCGCACACGGCGCTCGATCAGCAGGTGAGCCTCGAGGACTACTCCGTGTCGAATCGCGGGCTGCGGGCCGGACTTGTCGGGACTCCTGAGCAGGTCGCGGATCGAGTGCGAGAGCTCGATGCCGTGGGGGTCGACTTGTTGTTGCTGCAGTTCAGTCCGCAGTCGGAGGAGATGGAGATATTCTCCGAGCTGGTCATGCCGCTTGTCGAGACGGCCAGCGTCTCGGCTCGGGACTGAGGACTCAGAGCAGTTAGCTGAGAGCGGACAGCTTTCATACTGGCGTTTGAGACGTTCGCTTCCGCTGACAATTTCAATACTGAAGCGGACAGCTCTGAGCGCTAAGCCCGGAGCAGCTCAGCTTTCATAGTTAGTCGTGGCGCGCAGGCTTGGTCTCGCTTTCGGAAGTTGGTCTGCACAGCGTTTGCGCTGTGTGCTCTCACGCTCTGGCACGAGTGCGGGCGGGGCGCGACAATTTCCATTCAGTCTTACGCACTGTGAAAGCTCAGCGGCTCTGGGCTTAGCGCTCATGGCTGTCCGCTTCAGTATTGAAATGGCCAGCCGAAACGGGCGGTGGTGGAATCCTAAGACCTAAGCGATCAGTTTGGTTTGCCGAGCCCTGATAGTGGCGTAACACTCGCACGCCGCCTTCTCGAGCCCCGGACGGTCCACCACGGTGATGTTCCCCCGCGTATGGCCGATTAGGCCGGCCTTTTCCAGAATCCCCATCGCCACCGTCACCCCTGGCCTGCGCACTCCGAGCATCTCCGCCAGGAACTCCTGCGTCAGATCGAAGCTGTCTCGACCCACACGGTCGTTCGACATCAGCAACCAGCGGGCGCACCTCTGCTCGATGACGTGAAGACGGTTGCAGGCTGCCGACTGGGCGACCGTCTCATAAACGAACTCGCTGTAGCGGTGGAGCAGGCGGTGCAACCCCATGCATTGGGTGACCAGCTCGCGGAAATCATTGACCGCGAGACGCCTCGCCCGGCCGGTGATTTGACCAATGCCCTTGTTCGGCGAGGTCTCAACGCCATGGAAGACGGGGATGCCCGAAAAGCCGTCGTTGCCAACCGTCATCGCCTCCACCTGGTCGCCGTCCTCCATGACTGTGACCAGCGAGACGACGCAGTCCTCGGGAAAGTGAACGTACTTCACCCGCTCCCCGGGCTCGAAAAGCAGCTCCCGGGACTTCACGGTCACGAGCTCGCTCCGCTCCATGAAGGAGGCGATCTCAGCCTCCGGAAGGAGCCTGAGGATCTTGTTGGCGATCACCGCTCCTGCGGGATCGGTCGGTCCCGACGCATCCATCAGGGAACGGTTTGAGGATGGGATCGACGAAGCTGACATCTCGGTCCGGTAGAGCGCCCGGGCGTGGGCACGTAGATATCGCGACCGCGAGCCAGAAAAAGGACGCGACCGCTAAAGTATGGCCGGATGGTTAGCAAAATGCGAACCCGCCCGATCTCCCGTTTCACTGCCTCGGCGCCGCCGCCGAGCGCTGACATTCGAGTGTTATCTTGGGAGGGTCAAAACAGTCATTTATGACGGCCTGCCTTCTATAAGAGCCGCAGGCGCGAGTGCCCCACCGGAAGCCATGACGACACCTGCAGATCCGCAGACAAACGAGCGAAAATTCCGCTTCAAGGACGAATGGCTGGTCTCCCTCGTAGGGACCATGCCTGGTGTCACGCCCGAGTTGATCAAGCGGTGGCGTTCCCAGCAGAAGCCGTACGTATCGCAGGCACTCATCGACGGCGACGTCCTCTCGTTCAAGGAAATCGCCGATGTCGTCAAAGAGGCCTTCAGAATCGATTATGTCGATCTGAATCCCAACGAAATCGACAAGAACGCGGCCCAGATTCTCCCCGAGAAGCTTTGCCGGGAGCACAACGTCCTTCCGGTAAAAGTCGATAGCCGCATGGTCTGGCTCGCGATGGCAAATCCACTCGATCAGGAAGCCATCCAGCGCGTCAGCTGGGCAAGCAGTCGAGAAGTGACTCCGCTGTTTTGCCCTCCCGGACCGCTCGAGAAGCTGGTGTCGGAGACGCTACGCCCCGACGCAATGATCTATGGCCTTATCGAGAAGCTCGATCAGGCAGTCGGCATCGAGCAGGTGAAGGAAGAGGAGCAGAACGAGGCCCAGCTCGCGCGCGTGCACGCCCCAGTCATCAAGCTCGTCGACGCGATCATCGGCAACGCCATCAAGCTGAGGGCGTCCGACATCCACATCGAGCACGACGAGACATCGACGCTGGTGCGTTTCCGAATCGATGGCCTGCTCAAGAACATCATGGTGCTGCCCCGCTTTATCGGCGTTGGTCCGGTTGTCTCGCGCATCAAGATCATGTCGGATCTCGACGTCGCGGAAAGATTCCGCCCGCAGGACGGTCGCGCGAAAGTCAGAGTGGGTGGAGAGGAAGTCGCGCTCCGCGTCTCGGTACTGCCGACGCGCGTCGGCGAGAAGGTCGTGATGCGCCTGCTCAACGAGAAATCCGTTCAGGTCTCCATGCAGACGCTCGGCTTCATGCCCGAAGTTCTCGAGCGGTTCCAGGCCCTGCTCATGCGCGAGCAGGGGATCCTCCTTGTCACCGGACCGACTGGATCGGGCAAGACGACGACGCTATACGCCGCGCTCAACACCCGTCGCGGCGAATCGGTTAACATCGTGACGGTCGAAGACCCGGTCGAGTACCGTCTCAGCGGCGTCAATCAGGTGCAGGTGAACGAAAGACAGGGACTCACTTTCGCCGGCGTGCTCCGATCGGTGCTGCGCCAGGATCCCGACGTGTTGCTGGTGGGAGAAATCCGCGACCAGGAAACCGCGACGATCGCATTCCAAGCCGCGATGACGGGACACCTCGTGCTCTCGACGCTGCACACCAACGATGCGATCGGCGCGATACCGCGACTCTCCAACATCGGCGTCGAGCCGTTTCGTGTGGCCGCGGGTCTGATCGGAGTCACCGCCCAGCGTCTGGTGAGGAAGGTGTGTCCGCACTGCCGGTACGAGGCGCCAGTCGAAGAGCTGCACCCAATGGTGCGCGCGGCGCAGCAGCGTGAATTCGGCCGCGCTCGCCACGTCAAGGCAACTGGATGCGCCGAGTGTGGGTTCAGCGGCTTCACGGGTCGGTTGCCGCTGATCGAGTTCCTGGAGATCACGCCCGAAATCCGCGGCATGATCACTACCGGCAAGCTGGCGGACGAGATTCGTGCGCATGCGCTTCGTGCCGGCGCGCTTCACACATTCGACAAGGATGCGCTCTGGCACATCGCCGAAGGCGATACCACGGCCGACGAAGTGATCCCCTACACCGAGTTCGAGCGCCGCAAAACGCCGAGGAACAACACTCCGCGTGTCAACGCTGAATTTGTTCCGGAGCTGGATGCGGACGGTGTGCCCATGCCGTCGAGGGTTCTCCTCGCTGTTGGCGACAAGGCAGATCGCGCGCGCTACAACGACATTCTGGTCGAAGCCAGATTCGCTGTGCAGATAGTAACCGACGGAGCCGCCGCACTGGGAATTCTGGCGCAGGATCCCCCGGACGCGCTGGTGGTGGGACTCAAACTTCCCATTCTCGATGGCCGTCAAGTGGTTCATGCCGCGCGCACGGTGGTCGGATTGGTCGACATGCCCATCATTGTCATTGCTCCGGCCGGCACTGAGACCGAGACCACCGACCTGCATTCGCAGGGCGTCGACGACGTGCTCTTCGAGCCTCTCGATCCGGGGAAGTTTCGCGCTCGTGTGACTACCGTGATGAGAAGCCGTGGTCTTTGGTCCGAGACCGAGGAAGTGATGCGTCCGCTGATTCCACAGGACGAAGCGGAGCGCCTGGTCGAATTCCGCCTTGGAGCCGGAGTGGATCCCGCCCCAGAGGAGCGTTTCGACAAAATCAGTCGCATGGCGCAGCGAGTGTTCAACGTCCCGTTTGCCGGGATCTCGCTTGTAGAAGACGATCGGCAGTGGTTCAAGTCGAAGCAGGGATTGCCAATGCCGGACAGCTCACGGGAGCTGTCGTTCTGTGGGCACGCGATCACCGGCCAGGATGCGCTGGTCATCGAGGACGCCGTGCTCGATCCTCGCTTCGCGCAGAACCCAATCGTTCTCGAGGAGCCACGCATCAGATTCTACGCGGGACATCCAGTGAGAGGTCCGGGCGGTCACAACGTCGGGACTCTGTGCATCATGGATAAATTGCCGCGAGAATTCACCGACGACGACCGCGAGACACTGCGTGATCTCGGTGACATGGTCGAGAAGGAGCTGAAATCAGGTCCCAAGAAGAAGGCGGTAGCACCACCCGATTAAGGAGCACCATGAGCTCGAACGTCCGGCTTTCGAAGATCAAGCAGATCGCCCTCCCAGTTGCCGACGTAAACGAGGCCAAGCGCTTTTATAAAGATGTCCTAGGCATGCAGCATCTTTTTGACGCTCCTCCAGCCCTTTCATTCTTCGATTGCGGGGGAGTGCGGTTAATGCTGGCGGGCCCGACCGCGCAGGGACCCGACGGAAACGAGCAGCACGCGGTGCTGTTCTACGATGTCGCGGATATCAAACCGACGTACGCGGCGATCGTCTCAGCGGGAGCGAAGAGCCGCAGCGAGCCGCACATCATCACGCGAATGAACGGTCGAGAGATCTGGATCGCGGAGATGGAGGATGGGCAGGGGAACATCGTGGCGTTGATGAGTGAGGTTGCGATTCAGGCCTGATCCTCGAAGTCGCTGCGACAGCAACTGCAACTGAACGGGCGGACTGATAACTGCAACTGAACGGGCGAGAGTTTTGAGTAGCATAGAATTCAGAATGTCAGTTCACAACGTCGCTGACTTGTTTCGGTGGCGTAGGAGCAACTGCCTTTGCCGTAACGCCAGTAGTGAAGTCAATGCCGCACTGAACTCGTATCTGAGATCTACGCTACTGACAACTCCCGCCCGTTCAGTTGCAGTCAAACCCGATCAGGGAACGAAAGCTCGGCCAATCGCGTTGGCATCCGCGTTTACAACTCTTTTACGTTCGCTCCTGTCCAATGTGAGCAGATTTCCAAGCGCATTGTAACTCCCTCCCACTTCGCCCCCAAAATGAGAAAGCTCGCCCTCGCTTCCGTCTGCGCTGTCATCGTCTTCACCGGCGCTGCCTCCGCGCAGCAGGCAATGAACCCCGAGACAGCAGGAGCGGCTCCTCCCAATTGGGACGTTGTGATGCGTCCACGGACTCACGTGCCGGCTGCGACCACGCCAGCGATCTCGGCGAAGGATCTTGCCACGCGCCTCTACATCTTCGCTGACGACTCGATGCAAGGCCGCTTGCTCGCGACTCCGGGAAACGTCAAGGCTGTCGAGTACATCGCCAGCGAAGTGAAGCGCATGGGACTCACGCCCATGGGCGACAACGGTACCTACTTCCAGACGGTGAACCTCGTCGATCGAACCTTCGATCCGGCCGGTAAGCTCGCGGCGGCCACGACGACCTTCACGCCGTGGACCGACTACGTTCTGCGCGATCAGGGCGCGGGCGCACGCAGTCTCGATGGTGTGCAAGCTGTGTTCGGCGGAACGTGGGGAGATTCGGCATCTCTGATCGATCCGGCCGCCGTCGCGGGAAAGCTCGTCATTCTTGCGGTGAAGCCTGACGCTATGAACCAACAGGGACCGGCCGGAGTGAATCGCGGCGCCATAACGCGGCATTTTATTGGCGCCGCGGGAATAGCGGTCGCCGCGCTCGAGCAGGCACCGCCGCAACTGCTCCGGATCTTTCAGCAGCCGAGCCAGATCCTGAAGGGCGATAACGATCCGTCACTGCCGAACTTTCTCTACGTGACACGCAGTGTCGCGAGCAGCCTCCTCGGCGCATCCCTGGACAGTGCGCGGACCGGCGCGCTCGGCGTGACCGTGACGTCGACTCCGCGCTTCACAGAGGCACCTTCGAAATATCCGGCGAGAAACGTCGTTGCGGTTATTCCCGGGAGCGATCCCAAGCTGCGCGGGGAGTACGTCGCGATCGGTGCGCACAATGACCACATCGGCTGGAGCACGACTCCGGTGGCGCATGATTCGATATACGTCGTCAACCACCTCTTCCGCACGGAAGGCGCGGACGACGCACCGCCGAAGCTCGACGCCGCACAGCAGGCTCAAGTGAACTCGATAGTCGCAGACCTCCGTCGTCGCTCCAATGGTGCCTCGGCTCGTCCCGACTCGATTTATAACGGCGCGGACGACGATGGGTCGGGGAGCGTTACCGCGCTCGAGATCGCGCAGTACTTCGCAGCGAAGAAGGTGAAGCCGAAGAGATCGCTGCTATTCGTGTGGCACGTCGGCGAGGAGGCCGGGCTCTACGGATCACAGTGGTACACAGACCACCCAACCGTTCCACGCGACTCGATCGTCGCTCAGCTCAATATGGATATGATTGGGAGAGGCGCGGCGTCAGATATCACCGGCTCCAAGAAAGAAGGGGGGAAGGTGCACGGCAATCCGGACTACGTGCAGCTGGTCGGATCGCGGCGGCTTTCCACCGAGCTCGGCGATCTCGCTGAGTCAGTGGACCGGTCTGAAAAGCATCCGCTGGCGTTCGATTATACGATGGACGCCAACGGTCATCCGCAGAACATCTACTGCCGGAGCGATCACTACGAGTACGCGCGCTACGGCATCCCGATCATTTTCTTCACGACGGGCGGCCATGCGGACTATCACCAGGTTACCGACGAGCCCCAGTACATCGACTACGACCGGATGGCCCGCGTGGGTCAGTACGTTGCGGACCTGGCGACGCGTGTGGCGAACCTCGACCATCGTCCCGTCGTCGACAAGACCAAGCCCGACCCGCACGGGCAGTGCGTGCAGTAGCGGAGCTACTACCACAACAGGACCAGAAAAACTACGGCTGCCGGCTGACTCGCGGCCGGCAGCCGGCTGTCGGCTTAAGGGCGACTACTGTGTGCGACCGCTAGTCGGACTTAAGGGCGACCACTGTGTGCGACCGCTAGTCGGAATAGATAGCCGTCGTTGTGTTGATTGAGATGGTCAGCGTACGCGAGCCACCGAATTGGCTGCTGCTGCGTACGGTCGCCTGGTACTGCTGGAGACTGAAGTCGCTCGTGGTCGGGGTGAAGTAGACCACGTTGTTGCTCTGCGACCAATCACCGGTTTCTTGTCCGGATTGGGCGAAACCGTTGGTTTGCCAGGTCCGAAACTCCTG
>Ga0193751_1000736_pt1 | contig 23553 bp, 25 predicted proteins | sample L1c2metaG_FD_143050 | JGI IMG/M metagenome (GOLD analysis project Ga0193751, IMG submission 143050) | Soil microbial communities from a riparian zone of the East river system, Colorado, United States - L1c2 | ecosystem: Environmental > Terrestrial > Soil > Riparian zone | place: USA: East River... | reverse complement strand
CGAGAGGGTGAAGATAACATCGCTAACCACGAAGTGAAGCTCACCGATGGCGGACGCACTGTGTATGGCGGCGGCGGCATCACTCCCGATGTGAAATTGGCGCCTTACAAGCCCAACAAATTCCAGGACTCATTGCTGCAACACTACGCGCTGTTTAATTTTTCCAAGCATTACGCGATCACTCACAAGATCACGCAGAATTTCGAAGTAGACGATGCGGTGCTGCTGGACTTCCGCAAATTTCTCGATAGCGAAAAAATAGCCTATACCGAAGCCGAGATGATCGAGAGCAACGAGTGGCTGCGCTCCAACATCAAGAGCGAACTCTTCGTGGATACGTTCGGCCAGGAAGAGGGCTTAAAGGTACGAGCCGAAACTGACCCGGATGTGATCAAGGCTCTGGACCTGATGCCGCAGGCGCGTGCGCTGGCTGACAATGCGAAGAAAGTCGTTGCGCAACGGAACTCGGCCCCTCCGGTTACACGTTAACGATGCCTTATTGACAAGGCTTTTGATTCCAGTATTTTGATTTCAAATTCAGGCCCGGGCAACCGGGCCTTTTGCTTTCATCATCAAAGCTTCGCCTCTTGCATACAATAGAGATGCAGGCGTCTGTTCTCTGTTCGATGACTCGACTCTTGACTCGACTCTATATCGGTCTCAGGTTTCGCCATCTCCAGTTGATCGCCGTCCCGTTGCTTTTGGCGATCACGATGTCTGGTGGTGAAGAGCGGCCACTCCAACCCGGTAGCTCCGGATCTCACCCTCATCTTCAGCGCGTACGGCAGTCCGGCCAAAAGCGGCGAATCAACGGCATTGGCAATTTCGGTGAAGTAACACCGAGGCTTTTTCGCGGGGCGCAGCCAAATAAGAGAGGGTACCAAGCGCTGGCCAAGATGGGGATCGACATTGTCGTCGATACGCGCGGCAACCGGACCAAAAGCGAGGGGAAAGAGGTACGCCGCCACGGAATGCAATATGTTGCGATTCCATGGCACTGTCCGTTCCCGAGGGACGAAACCTTCGCACGATTCCTGAGACTAATGCGGGACAATCCAAACAAAAAAGTATTTGTGCACTGCCGGTTGGGGGACGATCGGACCGGGATGATGATCGCCGCCTATCGGATGGGGGCAGAGGGGTGGACAGCCGACGAGGCTATGATCGAAATGCGTGAATTCGGCTTCAACCAGGCTCATCATTTCATCTGTCCTGGATTGGCGTCTTACGAGAAGGATTTCCCGGAGCATCTAAGGCGGGATCCCGTCTTCAGGGGTCTGCGCTGATTCGCAGTTCCCAGTCCTCAGTTTCTTGACTCTGAGTTTTTACTGAGAACTGAGAACCGAGAACTGAGAACTTGCCCCTTGAGTGTGGCCCCGGAAAGCCCTAAAGTACAGGAAGCGAAACGCGCGGAGGCGCCTGTCTGCCGGCAGCAATCGTGCTTCAATCTGGGCCATGGATTCCCGCGGTGCTGGTGGCGATTGGTGCGGGAATTCTCGATTGGCGCTACCGTCGGATTCCGAACTGGCTCACGGTGTCGGGCCTGGTGGCGGGCGTCGCGGTCAACACGATTCTCTACCGCTGGCCGGGACTGAAAGAGGCGTTGCTGGGGACGCTGTTGGGCCTCGGGCTGCTGCTGCCTTTCGTACTGGTCCGCAGCCTTGGCGCCGGAGACTGGAAACTGGCCAGCGCGTTGGGAGCGTGCCTCGGTCCGCGGCAACTGCTCTCCGTGCTCATGGGCACAATTCTGGTTGCGGGAGTAATGGCGCTGGCCGTGGTTGTCTGGAAAGGACGGCTGAAACAAACGCTCTTGAACATCGCGCATTTGCTGGCGGCGCTGTTCACTCTGCGGAGGCCCGGGTCTGAGGTATCGCTCGACAATCCGCAGTCCACAAAAATTCCGTTCGGAGTGGCCATGGCGCTTACGGTGTTGTTGTATGGGATAGGCAGAGCGATGGGGAAAATCTAGCAGCGTCGATGGACAGCTTTATGATTTGTCATCCTATTTTCGATTTGTCATCCGTTTATGATTTGTCATCACGTTTATGATTTGTCATCCCGAGCGACCGGGGTCCGCAGCCGGCCGCACTTGCCGGATGGGGTGGGGGAGCGAGGGATCTGCAGTTTGCTGAATATCAAACGAATCGCGGGCAAGTTCAAAACCACGGACGGCGCGGAGATCGCCGAGGCCGCGCTGGTGCTGCCATTGGTGTTCATGCTTCTGTTGGGCATCGTCTGGTTTGGACGCGCCTTCAACATCTACTCGACGATCCAGCAGGCAGCGCAACAGGGAGCAATCACCGCGGCGCGCTCGTCGTGCGTCACATGCGGAAATAACCCTTCCGACAATACCACTGTGGAGAACGCGATTGTGGCGGTGTTGCAGGCGTCGAGCCTCAAGCCCGGTCAGATCAAAGAGGCGCCCAAACCTGGCCTGCCTCCGTGCCCGTTGCCGCTGGCGCCACCTGGTGGGTGTACAACGACAAGCAATAACATCTGGGTCTGCCGCACCGTGCAACTGAATCCTTCGGCCGACTTGACCCAGTCCCCTCAATGTGGAGCCGTGGTGAGCTTTCAATATCCATTCGAGTTCTATCTGCCTTTCACTTCCCTCAACATGCAAAAGATTATTTTGTCGGCGCAAGCGCAAAGCAGGATGGAGAACTAGATGCGTCGCTTCCGAATTCTGCATCGCGGCACCATGACTCTTCTTTGGGAAGTGCAGGGCGCGGCGTTGCTGGAGTTTGCCATTACGCTGCCGCTTCTGGTGGTGTTCGTCGTGGGCATCTTCGATTTTAGCGGCGCTTTCAACCAGAAGCAGAAGATCGAGCAGGCCGCACAGGAAGGCGCCATCATTGCCGGCGCTCAACCGATGAGTGACATTGCGTCGACCACCAGCGACCCGAATTCGCTTCATCCGGTGGTGGTCGCAGTTTTCAACTCGCTGGCCGGCAGTGGAGTGCTGCCGAGCGCGGGCGCATCTTGCACGCCGCCGCCCCCAGTACCCACACGGCCCACACCGCCCGGCCTCGCGTGGATTTACACGATTTCTGGCTGTTCCGGCTCTACTACTGCCGACAACCTGGTCATCACCATCAACCGCGGATGGGTATCTGCCTCCAGTTCGCCCGCGGCCGTCGGGACCAGGGTCACCGTAGTCTATCCGTACCATTGGCGATTCAATAGTGTGATTCAATTGTTGTTTCCGGGCGCAGGCTATGCGGCCATCACAAACTTGACCGAGAGCGCGACGGTCCACAACCAGCTGTGAGGATGCTTGCGACGCCATCGAACTAATTCGCGACCTAACTCGCGACGCAACAATGAGCAAGGGATCGTCATCATGTTGGTGGCAGTGGTCATGCTGTTTGTTATCGGAGCGATGGCGGCACTGTCAATCGACGTGGTGACGCTTTACACCGCGCGTAGCGAGGCGCAACTGGCGGCCGATGGCGCGGCGTTGGCCGGGGCGAGGGTTCTGGCGAACTCGGGAATGACTTCGGCCTCAGATGCAACGGTGGGAGCGAACGCGGTACCGTCGGCTATTGCCGTGGCTACGCAAGTGGCGGCGAGTAACCCGGTCGGCGGCAGAAACTTAGTCGCCGGGGCATCGCCATGCATCTCGGGGCAGGAAATTTGCGTCAACATCAACCAAGGTATTACAAATTTTATTGCCAATCCCCAAGTTACCGTGCACGTGCAGCGCAGCGATCTGCCGACTTTTTTTGCCCGCATCTGGGGACGCACGACGATCACGGTCAAAGCGTCGGCGACAGCCGAGGCCTACAACCCTTCCTATCTCCAGGGAACTGCGGCTGGGCCCGGACTGCCGGTGGCGCCGACGTGTGTGAAACCGTGGCTGCTGCCGAATATAGATCCCTCAAATCCGTCCGGCCAAATTTTTGATCCGGCTAGCGGCGCCGTCAGGGCCGGGCCCGGTCTCCTGGGTTGGGAGATGCCGCCGCGGCTCCGGGCAGAGTGCGATAGCTGTCTCCCGCCGCCGACCGGGCCAAACGTTTGGAAGTATTATCCTGGCGATCCCGCCGATTTCCCCCCACCAAGTGCGTCATCCGTCGCATGCCCCGGATGTTCTGGGTTCAACGGCTACCAGTTGAGCATTGTAGGCTGCGTACAGCCACCCATTCAATGCAACAGCATCGTCCACGTTGATCAAGCTCCAGCTCCAGACGGAAGTCGGGACCAAGAAGCGGCAGATGCTGTGGATGCCTTGACTCACACGTCCAGCAATCAGGGAGACAGCGTGGACACCACTATACTGCCGAGTCCTCCCTTTCAGTTTGTGGCGGGTGGAGATAATCCGGTCGTGCAATCTGGCGCTATGGCAGCCCCTACAAACATAATGGTCAGCGACTCGTTGGTGACTGTACCGGTCATCGACACTACATCGGCATGGCCCGGCGGCTATCCCGCCGTTCAGATCATTGGATTTGTGCAGCTCTTCCTAAGTCCAACCGGGCACAAAGTTAATCCAGGAACCAAGAACATCCACACGCAGGTGATCAACCTGGTTGGTTGCGGGGCTGGCGTCGGTGGAGTTACCGGAAGTCCGATTCTCGGCAACGGCGCGTCTCCGGTGGCGGCGCGGCTAATTTCGCCGTAGTTGGAAACTATTTCAACTCTCGCCCTCCAACGACATCGACGAAAATCCCCAGTGCCATAAATGCCGCAAAATCAATGGCCGCTTTCCCTGCTGCGCTGATCGCTTTCCCACCACGTTCGTGGCAAGCTGCGAAATTGAGACTGTTGTGTCACAATGAGACGGACTTTCCCACTCGCCAAAAACCTAACCCGTTCCGAAGCCCACCTGACGCCCGTTAATTGCATACCCTTCTATCACTTGCTCCAAGGTATATGACCTTCACGTTTTTGGTGGGGCCCGTGCACCACTGAATGCCGATAAAGCAGAACGAGTCTCCCCGCAGTTCTTCCAAACCGGGAAGAGAGGGGACTCGGCTGCTCCAGACTCCGGAGTCGAGGTCTTACCGTGCCCAACCAGGCAGCTGCTCGCGCGCTCGAACCAGACATCGTAAGCCGCTTGGCCAGGTTCTTTCCCGAAGCCACTCCGGTGCGGATCCCGATCAAGCTCAGCCGCACTATCGTTAATGCCAACGGAAACAGCAACGGAAACAGCAACGGCAGTGCCAATGGCGATCTCACCGCCCACGAACACGAGAACGAGAACGTCTTTTTTCAGGACACCGTCATCGAGTTCGGCACGCCCCACGAAGTTTTGTTTACGCTCGACCGTCCTCTGCAATTCGCCGATCGCGTCCTGGTCGAAAGCAACGACGGCACGCTTCATGCCGAAGCATTCGTGGTCGCCGTTCAATATCATCTGGAGCGGACTGCGGTTGCCGTCCGTTTCCTAAAACATGTTCCCAACTGGATTGTGAAATCATGACCGCATCCTCCAAACCTTCGTTCCAGCCTTCAATTGAAGAGCAGGGGGCCACGCTGTCTGCCCTGCAGCCCATGTACTCTGCGCTGGTGCGCGAATTTGTGATTGAAGTTTCCGCTTGCCCCGTCGACGAGGAATTCTCACCTTCGCCCGAATCGATCGAGGACGCCGAAGCCTGGTTCCAGCAAGTAGACGCGCAGATCCAGGTCCATCAGTTGCGCCAGTTTCTGCAAACCACGCCTCTGGCCAACGAAAGCGTGCTGCGCCATCTTCTCTTGCATCACATGCACAAGACCGCGAAGTCTAACAGCGACCGCGACAAGACTGATTTCCTGCTCGTCCAGTATTTTTCGCTGTGCGCGCCCTCCGGCCTCGAAGACACAGACCTCGACCTCGATTACGTCGCCCAGGTGCTGGAGCCCGTGCTCGGGCCGCAGGAGCCAAAGCTCCCCGCATGGTTGGCTTCGCTTGAAACCATCATGCAGTCGGCGGCGCGTTGCCGCCGTCTCAGCGAACTGTTGCACAGTGGCGCGCTCGAGCAAGGGCGCAAGCTCAAGACGCAGAACGCGACGCGCTATTTCGAGCCCTCGGCCATGGTGGCTTTTGCCCGTTTCAGTTTCATGATCCGGCGGATATTCTTCCGTCTCATGCACGACGATCTCAACGCCATCCAGGACGGTTTGCGCGAACTCGAGCGCCGCGGCGTCACCAGCATTGATTGCCGTCGCGCCCAATTCTCCGCTGAGGAACCGACCGGGCGTCTGCGCATGATCTGCCAGTCCTGGAAGGTAATGTTCCACGCCGAATACTCTTCCGGACAGCCGCTGCGCATGCTGGTCGATCTCCGAGCGGCAGTCGACGACGCGCTCCAGAACGGAGCGGGCAAGAAGCCACTCGCCAGCGCCGCCGCCGCAAAATCTGGCGGCGGAACCCAAGAATAAATTTCCCGTAGAGACGGGGCTTGCCCCGTCTCCCGAGGCGCAGCAAGCCGCGTCTCTACGGAGAGCCAGAAAGCGACCATGAGCATCCATCGCCCGACCGTCCTGATCCTCGCCAGCGACCCCGGCTTCGCGCGGGAGATTACCGCGAATTGGCCGCAGGATCCCGCTCCCCGTTCCGATGGCCCAGAATTCATCGTGCTCGACGAAGGCTTCTCTCGCGGCCTCGAGGGCAGCCACTACGACCTCGCGATTGCCGACGCCTCGTCCGAGGAAAAGCTTAAGGATGAAAAGCTGAAAAAAGATAAGCGCAAACCTCTGAACAAACGCCTCAACAAAGACCTGAAGCAGTCGCTGGCCGCCGCCGGCAAGCCTGCCATCCTGATTCACTCCGACCCCTCGCGCGATTTCTATAACATCCACGGCGCCGTTCTCGAATTGCGTCGCGAGCCCGGAGTCTGGCCGGCGATGGCGGGTCTGGCCGGACGCGAAATCCTTCGCCGCTGCCACGCCGAATCCCGTGCCCGCGAAGCCGAGAAGAACTGCGTCGCCGCTCAAGCCGAGGCTACTCTCGGACGCTTCATGGTCGAGATGCGGACGAACGTCAACAACGCTCTCACCACGGTGCTCGGCAACGCCGAACTTCTGGTCCTCGAGCCCGGACTGCCCGCCACCGTGCTGGCGCAAGCCGATACCATCCGCAACATGGCGCTGCGGCTTCACGAAGTTTTTCAGCGCTTCTCTTCAATCGAAAAGGAACTGCACGTCGACGCTCGCGAGTCCGGTAAAAAAGCAATCTCCGCCGCTGCCGGCCGCTGATCAGAACTGTTTTTACGATGTGAAGTCGGCGCGGGCGCAAGTCCGAGGGTTAAGGACGCTACCGCAGGATCTTTTCCACATCACGCCGCCCATGTAGCCGGGTGCCCCATCCTAGCGTCGCGCTCTTTGCGACGCTAGGGTGGGATTCCACAGTCGTCACACTCTAGGGATCTTCTCGAACCACATGACAAAAGATCAGGAAACGCCCGTCTTTCCCATGTTTCCTTTGCGAACGGGAGTTACTAGCGAGACTTCATTCCGGCTGGGCTTTCAGTTCTTTCAGATAAGCGTCGACCCGCTCTTCCGGAATTCCTTCGCCCCGGTCAAGCTGCGCAATGCCCCGGCGAATTTTGGCATCGATCGCGTCCTTGTTTTCCTGAAGCCAGCGGTCCTGCTCTTCCTGCGTCTCCAGCAGGCGGAGCAGCACTTCTTCCACACTGGCGGAGCCGGTCGCCTCCAACTGTTTCTGAATGAGGGCTTGCAGGGACGCGTTGCGGATCTCGATATTCATGTGGCGTTACTGCTGACTCAATCGTAGCGCAGGTGCGGGGGATGTCAAGCAGGTTAAGGAAGAAGCGGCCCCCACTCCAGGATTACTTTCACTCCCCAGGCGTTGAGTCATAAGTTTTACGCCGCCGGGTGCGCCACTTTCCGTTTTTGAGAAGTGGCTTGCGGAAAACCGAAACCGCGCCTTGTGGCGACCGGATCGCGGGCCACCCTTCGGCTATCGCTCAGGGCAGGCTTTCTCAAAAAGCGTGAGAAGTGGCGCACCCCCAGTTAGTTAGTCCCAACGATCAAAGGCAACCCGCGTTAGACTCTCCACTTTGATGTGGCCCACCCGTCCAGCCGCTGATTCAATCGCGTGTAGAATGGGTGACTGGCGGCCGTCGGAAAATTCGTCGTCGCCACCCACATTTCCGGCTGCCGCTCGCGGATGCGTTTTCCCATGGACACGTGCAAAGTGTAGTACACGAGATCGAGATCAATCCTGTCGATCCGTACACGCGAACGGGAGGATGTCATGCCAATCACGCTCACGCAGCAGACCGCTCTGATCACAGGGGCATCACGCGGTATTGGCCGCGGAATCGCGCTGAAGCTCGCTGAGCAGGGGGTGAAAAGAATTGCAATCAACTACAAGGAGAACGACGCGGCCGCCGAAGACGCCGCTCGCCTCCTCAAAGAGCGCGGTGCGGCGCCTCTGGTGATCAAGGCGGATATCGGCAAGGTTGCGGACATCCAGCGCATGTTCGAGACCATCAAGTCCCAATTCGGCGGCCTGGACATCTTCGTTTCTAACGCCAGGGCTACGCTCGCCACAGGCTTCTACGCGGAACCAATGGAGATCCCGCTGGAGGCATGGCAGGCGACGTTTGACACCCAGGCGACAGAGTTCCTGGTTGCGGTCCGCGCAGCGGTGCCGATGATGGGCAAGAACGGCCGGATCATCGCCATCACCTATGCGCCCGGCGGGCAAACCGGCAGCTGGCAGCCTTGGGTCGCCATGGGCTCAGCGAAAGCCGCGAAGGAGGCGCTGGCTCGTTATTTCGCGGTCGCTCTCGCCCAGAAGGGCATCACGGTGAACATCATCAGTCCGGGCGCCTGCGACGACAGCGTCCTCAGCGGGCTGCCGCCCCAGGTGTTCCAGATGATCAAGGACTGGCACGAGAGCGGCTGGACGCCCATGAGGCGCCTCGGCCTGCCAGCCGACGTCGGCAACGCCGTGGTTCTCCTCTGCACTGACCAGGCGAGCTTCATCACCGGCCAGCTGCTGTATGTTGATGGCGGCGCTTCCGCGATGGACCCGGTCTTCCCGTTGGCCATCCAAGGCATCAAGTAGCGAATCGAGGCGTTGCGCTGATCATGCTGGGCGCGAAGGACCAGCGTGGCACTCGTCCGCCGTGAGATGTGGCGATCAGTGATGGCCCCCTAACACGCCCGCTCATGAACCTCGCATTCCGATCCCGGTCCTCACCGTGATGAACTTTCACCACGGGCTGCCAGCTGATGGCGCTGGATCGCTATCTGCTGCTTCCTTCCGTTGACACTGATACACCACGGCTGAGGTACGCTCGCGAGCCTTGCTAGTTGATGCAAAATCGCCATATCACTTATTGAGCCGAATGCTTTATAGCGATCCTGGTCAACAAGGCAAATAGCTTGTTTTGAGAATGCGCGGAACGGAGCGGAAAGGGCTCAAATCAATGTAAGCCGCACCCCCGTCGAATGGGGAACAGTAACGGAGCACTTGCCCTGCTTGAGCGATTCGGCCTTCGTTGACGTTGTGATGTGCGCTTCGCGGCTGTCGAGTCCTGGTGCGTGTAAGGTCTCGGTTTGCACCGCTCCACTCGCGTCGCGACCAAAGTCGAGTTCCACTTCAAGGTCTGCTGCCGCGTCCTTGTTCAGAATGATCACGGATGTGTGCCCGTCAGGCAGTTTCGCGGCATAGGCGGTTGCATTGACTCCCGTATCCTGCAGCTTCGTCGAGAACTCGGTCTTCAACAGTATTCCGCCGCTGAACGAGCCTGCAAACTTGAGCCCATACGCAACCGGCTCCAACACATAGTCCGAGCCAAATGTCCCAATCGGTGTATAGAAAGGATGCGGATGCGCGGCAATTTGTTCGGGAGTCTCGCCCTTCGCTTCGAGAAGCGCGTCGCCAGGCAGAGATCCGCCAACGGAATTGGCCACAGATTTGCCAGTACCACCGTGCAGATTGACGCCGGAATAGTCATTACTGGCCAGAAGTAGCGAATAGTCGGCTGACCAAAGCGCAGCGGCAAACACGTCGGAGACACCCGGCTTGCCTCCGCGATAACAAGTGTTGCCTTCGGTCATGCGTACGCGTGCACCCATCTTGCTGGCTGCGGCCGACGCGATATTCACCGTGTTCTGCACCTTTTGCATCGTCGCCGGTTTCAGCAGGTTCGGAATGTTGACGTCGGGGTTTGTCGCCGGCCCGCCAAAGTAATAATGATGACTGAGCGTCGTTACGTGCGGCGGGTTCTGGATGGAAGGCCACTCGTCAGCAATCTCGGTCAGCCATGACGCTTTGCTCGCAACATCCGGCATGCCGAACTTTGCCGCTGGCACCCGACCTGCGATAGCGCGCGCCAGCGTGAGCCATTCTTGCAGGTACGTCTTGGCAGACCATGTCTTCGGATCGCGCAGGTGCCGGTCAAATAGATCCGCCTCGTTTCCGATCTGGAAATACTGGAGGCGGTCGCCCAGCGTCTCGGCTACAAAGACCGCTTCCTCGGCGGCGCGCGCCGGCGTATTCGTGCCCATCCCGATACCGTAAACGCAAGTCCAACCAGTGGCTTGGAGGAACTCAGCCAGATTTCTGACTGCCTCGACCGTCACCGGGTAATACTGAGCCTTCGGCTCGCCCGCGACCTCACGGACTCGAGGATGCTCCGGTTCGGGGGAGTCAGGCTTAGGTTTCCAATAAGCGAACTCGCTGGTATTGCCGCCAAGGCGCAGAACGCCAGTTGACGAGAGTGCTTTGAACTCGCGAATCAGGCCGCCGTTCTGCGAGGAAAAGAAACTCGGGTCTTTGAGCTGCTGCACTTCATACGACAGGCCGACAAAATCGCTCGGCATATGCGGACCAGTCGCATCCTTCGGGACGCTGAGGGCAACCCGGACCTTGCTTTGGCCCTGCGCGTGAAGACGTGTTGCAGCTATAGTGCAGGCGGCCGTGGCAAGAAACCTTCGTCGTGTAAGCATCGGATCTCTCGATTCTTTTCTTTACTGCTGGCCCAGAGCGCCTCGTTGTTTGCTGAGATTAATCTTAGTCTCGGCGTGTTTCCTCGGTTCACTGTTTGAGTCAATTATGAAAATATTGTGTCATTTTACTTTAGGAGGCATCTGCTGCGACTGGACAAAGAAACAGTTTTTTCGTCTTGATAAGCGGCACCCTCGTAACGGGTGCGGTTCATGAGCGATCTTGGGAGGGAACTGTGAGAGGCGTCGCAGTTAGAACAGGCAAACGCCTCGACGAAGTTGGTCAGCGGCTTGCGACGCTGCTCACCAGGTTATTTACGTCACATGACTTACAAGAAAGCAAAGCAAGACTTGAAGAAGCCCAACGCGTCGCCCACGTCGGTTACTGGGTATGGAGCCTCGATACGGATTGCGTGACATGGTCCGACGAAACCTACCGCATCTTTGGCCTGAAGCCGCAGGAAGGTCCCATAGGCTTAGCCACAGTACGCGAAATGATCCACCCTGAAGATCGAGAGTCTGTGTTCCGGACAGCAGAAGAGGCCGTTCTGGGCGGAGTTCGACCCGACTCTGAACATCGGCTAGTTCGTCCGAACGGGGAGGTGCGCACCGTGCACAGTCGGGGCGAAGTGAAAAGAGATGCGTCGGGACGACCCTACCAAATGTTCGGTACGGTCCAGGACATCACTGACCGGAAATGGGCAGAGGAAGCCCTGCAACGAACCCAGTTTTATCTTAGTGAAGGCCAGCGTCTCGCTCATATGGGTAGCTGGGTATTCAACGCTGCGGGGTTCGACCACTGGTCTTCCGACTTGTTCCTCATTCACGGCCTTGATCCAACCGGCAAGCCACCAACCCTAGAAGGATATTTGGACCTCGTACACCCGGAAGATCGTGACTCTATGCAACAAGAAATTCAAAAGATGTTGGCCGACCATCGAGGATTCGACTTTACGAAGCGTATCGTGCGGCCAGATGGAACGACTCGTTATGTACGTTGCGTGGGTGTTCCGGTGACTGAAAGGGCGACTTTCAAAGGGTTCGTTGGCACAGGCATAGATGTCACAGAGCAGGAGCTGCTGACCCAGGAGTTGCGGAGGGAGCAGGCGTACCTCGCGGAAGCGCAAAGCCTGACCCATATCGGCAGCTGGGTGTGCAATTTTGTCACAGGGGAAATATTTCATTTATCGGACGAAGCCTTTCGCATGTATGGCTTCGATCCCAGCTTTCGCGACATTCCGTTCGAACGCTTTTACAACGCCACTCACCCGGAAGACGAGCCTTCTCTGAGGGAAAACTTTTATGGTGCAATCCACGCAAGAAGGGATTATGACCTCGAATACCGGATTTGTCTTCCCGACGGCACTATCAGAGTTTTGCGTTCTGTAGGACATCACAATCCCTCTGGAGAAGTTGGTGAGTACACCGGTGTCACGATGGACATAACGGAGCGAAAGCATGCCGAGAAGGAGCGCGAAAGGCTGCGCCAGTTAGAGGCTGATCTCGCACACATCAACCGCGTCAATATGATGGGAGAACTGGCAGCCGGGCTGGCGCACGAGATAAAGCAGCCCATTGCCGCTTCGATCACGAGCGCACGCACTTTTGCGATGGTTGTCGCATGATCCACCGGACTTGGAAAGGGCGCGGGCAGCCGCTGCCAGGATTGAGCAAGACGGAAATCGGGCCGCCGATGTTATTAACCGTTTGAGGTCCTTCTATAAGAAGGGCACTGCGCCACGCGAAATCGTGAACATCAGAGACATCATTCAAGAAATGACCGTTCTGCTCAGGACCGAAGCGGATCGGCACGCCATAGCCATCCATTCCGAACTCGACGCAGATGTGCCTAATGTCCTGGCTGACCGCGTGCAACTTCAACAGGTGTTCATGAACCTGATGCTGAACGCCATCGAGGCCATGAAAGACACTGGAGGCGAATTGACTATCCGGTCGGGATTGAATCCCGAAAGTCAGCTAATCATTTCGATCGGCGATACCGGCATAGGATTACCCGCCGAAAATACCGAACGGATTTTTGACGCATTCCATACGACGAAACCACAGGGAACGGGTATGGGTTTGGCCATCACTCGCTCGGTCATCGAGTCCCACGGAGGACGAGTGTGGGCCACTCCCAATCAAGGGGCGGGCGCAACCTTCCATTTCAGTCTTCCTGTCGAAACCGAGGCACATGCATGAAATCAGCGGCCCTTCGCACCGTATTCATCATCGAGGATGACCGCGGCATGCGTCAGGCGATCCAGGATCTGGTGGAAACAGTTGGCCTGCGCGCCGAGTCCTATGCAACTGGCGAGGAGTTTCTCAGCAGGCAACGCACGAGTGCCCCGAGTTGTTTAGTTCTGGATGTCAGACTACCTCAGATGAATGGTCTAGATTTCCAGCGCCGGTTGGCCGAGACCGGGGTGCAAATCCCTATCATTTTCATTACGGCGGCGCACGGAGACATTCCCATGTCTGTCAGGGCCCTGAAGTCGGGTGCCGTGGAATTCTTGACGAAACCTTTCAGAGACCAGGATCTGCTGGACGCAATTCATCTGGCTCTGCAGCGTGACTCCGCCGCGCTAGAACAACAGGCCGCGATCCACGATTTGCAAAAGCGCTATCAGGCATTGACCGCACGAGAGCGGGAGGTTATGGCTCTTGTAGTCTGCGGAATGCTCAATAAGCAGATCGCCTACGAAATCGGAGCCAGCGAGGCCACAGTAAAAATCCACCGAGGTCACGTCATGCAAAAGATGCAGGCCGGATCGGTAGCTGAATTGGTCCGTATGGCCGACAAGCTCAACCTCTCCCCTCCTCAATAAGTCTGGCCCCGTTCCGTCGGCTATTCCGCCAAGTTTTAACTCGAATCGAATACCACCTAAGTAGTAGTTCGCACGCCTAAGGCCGGATTGTGCCCGATTTGTGAAGGCGCTACTCTTCGCCCAATGAGTATCCGGCAAAACTCAAGACTCATAGCAATCGTCGACGACGACGAGTCGCTTCAGAGTGCAGTGCAAGATCTGATCGAATCGGACGGGTTGTCCACGCTCTGCTTCGGCTCCGCGGAGCAATTCCTGGATTCCGAAGCCCGATACAAGGCCGCCTGCCTGATCGCCGACATTCGCATGCCGGGCATGTCCGGCCTTGAACTGAAAGCGAAGCTTAAGGCTGAAGGATGCCGAATACCCATCATCTTCATCACTGCGCATGGCGACCCCGAGATGCGAACTCTTGCGATGGGTGATGGCGCAGTGGAGTTCTTGACCAAACCTTTTAACGACGCAGTCTTACTGGAGGTGATTAATGCCGCTCTCGAGAGGTCAGGAAATGACTGAGCAGGCCAACACTCAAATCTGTGGAAACGGTGAAAAGCGGTACGCGACTCGCGGGGAGTTCCTCAAGATTTTTGACGAGGATATGAATGGCCTTTATCAGCTGTCGTTTCTTCTTACGGGAGATCACCAGAAGGGAGAAAGGTGCTTTGTAGCTGGCATTGAGGATTGCGTTAAAGAGAACCGGGTGTTTAGGGAATGGGCCCGTGCTTGGGCGAAGCGCGTGATTGTGGAAAAGGCAATTCGTGAACTTCACCCTCGATGGAGCCATTCGAATTCGTCCGCGGTCCTCCGAGCTGTCTTCTCTCACAATCAGCAGCCAAGCGGTCCAATCGGGCATTTCGACGTAGACGCTGTGTTAGGGCTTGCAGATTTCGAGCGGTTTGTTTTCGTGCTTTGCGTTCTGGAGCGCTACCGGGAGCACGAGTGTGCTCTGCTTCTCGGCTGCTCGGCTTCCGAAGTTCGGGACGCACGCACTCGGGCAATAGAGGAGTTGGCCAGTAGCGGCGAAGTGGCCTCCTCTCGGTATGAAGACCGCAAGTTGGGTCAGTTGGCAGCAGCCCGTATGTCATGAAAGGGAGGCACAAATGAAGGCACTTGTCCTTAATACACTCGGTCGAGGCTTCGACCTCGAGGACGTGGATATAGCCGCGCCGATGGGACGCGAAGTCCTGGTCAACGTGCAAGCCTCTGGGCTATGCCACACCGACCTGCTTTTTGCTACTCACGATATCGTTCCAACGCCGGCGGTGCTTGGTCATGAGGTTGCGGGGATAGTGGCTGAAATAGGTCCGGACGTCGCGCAGCTCCGTGTCGGAGATCACGTCGTAGGTTCTCTAGCGCAGTCCTGCGGAGCGTGTGCCCGGTGTCTATCAGGCCGCTCCTTCCAGTGCAGACATCCGGAGTCGACACTGCGCCGACCAACCGATGCCCCGCGTCTAATCCGCAATGGGGCTGGCTTGTTCCAGGGCTTCGGGCTGGGCGGTTTCGCCGAACGCGCGCTCATCTACGAGAACCAGCTTGCCGTCGTACCCAAGGAGCTTCCCTTCGCCCCGGCCGCGCTCCTCGGTTGCGGCGTGTAACCGGCGCCGGTTCCGTCTTGAACACCGCAAACGTCGGCGCAGGGGACACTGTCGTGATCTTCGGCGCCGGAGGAGTTGGACTCAATGCCGTTAGTGGAGCGCACATCGCGGGCGCGTCGAGGATCGTCGTCATCGACCTCCAACCGAAGCGACTCGACGAGGCCCGACGATTCGGCGCCACCGACGTCATCGATTCCACAAAAACAAAGCCCGTCGAGGCCGTCCGTGATCTTGTGCCGGAAGGAGTAGATCATGTCTTCGACTTCGTGGGGCAGAAATCGGTCGCCGAGCAGGGGCTAGCAATGCTCGGAGTCGGTGGTGGACTGTACCTTGTCGGCGTGTCGAGGCCCGATGTCGAGATCGGGATGAACATCTTTAACGCGATCGGTGGGCAGAAGCGCGTCCAAGGCGTCAACTTCGGCTCGACCAACTTCAAGCGCGACATCCCGATGTACGCAGAGCTGTACCTGCAAGGCCGAATGAATCTGGACGATCTGGTTTCGAGAAGGATCTCACTGCGCGACGTGAATGATGGTTACGCGGCGTTAAAGGACGGCTCGCTCACGCGCGTCGTCGTTACTTCGTTCTGACTTTAGAAAACTCATATAAGGAGACACACGATGGCAACGATGGAAGCAATCACTGAGAGAGGCACGATCAAAACCATCACCACTCACTATATCGATGGAGCATTCGTTGAATCCCACGGCCGCGAAGTCATGGACATCATCAAGCCGACCAACGGCAAAGTGATCGCCCGCGTCACGCTAGGCGATGAGGAAGATACGCGGCGCGCCATCGCCGCGGCCAAGCGCGCATTCCTCACTTTCGGCCTGACAACAAAGGAAGAGCGCGCGGGCTACCTGCGCCGCCTGCACGAGGCTGTCTCGGCGCGCATCGATGATCTTACGGCCGCAATGGTGGAAGAGTACGGAGGTGTTGTGCGGTTCGCAAGGCTTATCGTGCAATCGGGGATCGATGCCTTCCCAGCCGCGGAGAAGGGACTCGACGAGCTGCCGTTGACTCGAAGTTGGGGCAAAACGACGGTCACCTTGGAACCGGTCGGCGTAGCCGGTCTGATTACCGCTTGGAACGCGAACGCGCTGTTCATTTGCCTCAAGCTAGCGTCGGCCGTCGGTGCTGGTTGTACGGTTGTGATCAAGCCCAGTGAGCTGAGCTCGCTGCAGACGCAGGTGATGCTTGAATGTCTGGACGCGGCTAAGCTCCCCCAGGGAGTCTGCAATGTCGTGATCGGCCGCGGTAATGTCGTCGGGGCCGAACTCGTGCGCAATCCCGACGTTGCCAAGATATCTTTCACGGGCTCGGTTGCCGTTGGCTAGTCGATCATGCGCGATGGCGCCGCCACGATGAAGCGCGTCACGCTCGAACTGGGGGGTAAATCGCCCACCATCCTGCTCGACGATGCGGCTCTCGAGCAAGCGATTCCGTCGGCTCTTGTGCTGGCCTTTATGAATAGTGGACAAGCCTGCGCCGCCGGGACACGGCTTCTCGTGCCCAAGAGCCGGCTCGACGAGGTGAAGCGGGCCATACGGGATGAGATGCATGCCTTCACCGTCGGCGATCCTGCTGATCCAAAGACCGCCGTCGGACCGATGGTGTCGCAGAACCAATACGAGCGAGTGCAATCGTACATCCGCAAAGGTATAGAGGAAGGCGCAGAAGTACTCGTCGGTGGCGAGGGCCATCCGGCAGGTTTTGAAGCGGGTTACTTCGTGAAGCCTACCGTTTTCGTCAACGTGAAAAACGATATGACGATCGCCCAGGAGGAGATTTTTGGCCCCGTTCTGTGTGTCATCACCTATGACTCCGAGGATGAGGCAATCCGAATTGCCAACGACTCTAAATATGGTCTTCACTCCTGCGTGCTTTGGCCCGACGTCCACCGCGCGCGTCGTGTGGCCTCACAAATCCGGGCCGGGCGGGTCGTGATCAACGGTATGACGGACGATCCAAAGGCACCCTGGGGCGGATTCAAATATTCCGGCTTCGGCCGTGAATATGGCCAATACGGGATCGAGGCGTTTCTCGAAACCCGCGCCATACTTGAGTCTTAAGGAGGCACTCTCATGAGCCAGCACCTGACCATCTCTCCCAGCGAGGCCGCGGACCGCCTCGCTATTCGAGAGCTCGTCGAGGCCTACGCGCACTGCGCCGATCGTCGCGATGCGAAAGGCCAGATGTCTCTCTTTACTCCAGATACGCACTTCGTCGTGTACATGAACGCCAAGGATCCGAACCCTTCGCAGGAGCTGCACTCGTGCGAGGCGCTCGCTCCCGTGTTCGCAGACCTGAACAAGTATGCTGCCACCATGCACTTCGTCGGACAGAGCACAATCCTCACGCTGACCGGCGACCGAGCCACGGGGGAGGCCTACACCCTGGCGCATCACCTGACTGTCGACGGTGAGAAGCGCCAGTTGATGATCGCCGCGCTACGCTACTACGATACGTTTGCAAAGATAGGCGGCGCTTGGCTCTTTGCGGAGCGCCTGCTCTACGTCGACTGGCTGGAGGAGCGCGCGCTGTGATGACAGCAACTAACCAGGTGGCTTCTGGCGCGTCGATGACCGTTCCGACGGCTGGCCAAAAGCGCCTTGTAATCGTGGGCGCGACGGGAATGGTCGGCGGATACACCGTTAGGTACGCGCTGGAGCAGGCCGCCGTCGGAAGCGTCACTTCGATTGGGCGGAGGAAGCTGGGCATCTCGCATCCCAAGCTGAAAGAAGTTCTGCATGAAAACTTCGCGGACTGCTCCGGCCTCGCGGGTGCACTCTCCGGCCAGGAAGCTGCGATATTTTGCCTGGGCACGTATACGGGGACAGTGCCGGATGCGGAGCTCCGCACAATAACCGTGGACTACACCATCGAGTTCGCGCGAGTTCTCCGCGGCAGCAGCCCTGACGCGGCCTTCTCATTCTTGAGCGGGAATGGCGCGGACCCGACGGGACGAAGTCGGATTCCCTTCGCACGTTATAAGGGAGAGGCCGAGAATGCACTCCTCGCGGCCGGGTTCCCCCACGTTTACATCTTCCGGCCCGCGTACATCTACCCTGTGGAACCTCGGAAGGAACCGAATTTTAGCTACCGCCTGTTGCGCGTAATCTATCCCGCGTTTCGGGTGCTGTTCCCTAACCAGGTGATTCGGGCCGACGACTTGGCCGCAGCCATGGTCGATGTCGCTGTCCGAGGAGCAGGAGGGCGCCGAACCCTGGTTCTCGAGAACCGTGACATCCGGGCGATGGCTGAGTCCTTTCATCCCAAGCGGGCGGGAAGTTAGCGGCGATGAGTCAACTCTGGCATAAGGAACGATGCCCGAGGGCATCGGTTCTACATGCCACAGGGCTTTGAGACGATGCCGTTGATGCTTCGTCGGCCCGCGTGCTTGCTCCACGCTTCCTTCAGACCCCGCCTCGCAGCAAAGCCCTTGCGCTTCGCTATCACTTCACCTCCATCAGGTCGTGAACATTACTTTCACATCCAAGCTGTCGAACATGCACGGCGTACAACGGGAGAACGCCACTGCTGTTCGCAGTGGCGTTCGTGGTTGCGGCGGGCGGATTTGAACCGCCGACCTTTGGGTTATGCGATCTGACTCACCTTTCAATGAGAGTGGGACTGTACCTTCATCCACGAGGGTGCTCGCCATCCAGTCCCTACGCTTTCCGCCAGTTTCCAGGAGCTCGGTTCGGTATTGACTTATCGATTGCGCGCCGTAGGTTCCACCGACACTGACGAGTGATCTTCCGGTACATTGCTGTGTCGGACGCCCAATTTGCAAAGCTCTGAAGGATATTCAGGGAACTCTAAGAAATCCTTAGGAGCGTGCTAAACTTTCTCGAAATTCAGCGGTCTAACTTCCGCTTTATGACGACGCTTGATGTCCTGATTGCGATCCCAGTTATACCCCTCGCTCCTATGGTGATAACGTGGTGGCTTCCTTGGGAGCAATGGATTCCTTGGGGCAAGCTGCCGAAGATCGTGTTAGGACCCTACGTTTTGTACGCGGGGTTTGCAGCTTGGCACTTCCACTTTAGCGACTGGTTTGTACTGATGGTGATTATCGCGGGAGTCATTCTAACGATCATGGGCGCGGTTGAGAAAGCCCCCGCAACTCTCCCATCCACTACCGATAAGAAATTTGTCAAGTCATTGGAAGACTGGCTGCGCGGCCAATCAGAAATCATGATCCTCATTCGCTATTCCCGTGCTGCGGGAAGTAAGTCTTTCGAGTTTTTTACTTCGTTCGCCGCGCTGAGAGAGAGGCTAGCTCTGATGAAAGCTGAGACGAGTGTAACGGCGTTCCGAAAGCCTCAGCTCCCGCTGCGGGGCCGTGTTGACGATGAGTTCATCGGCAAGTGTCTGAGCTTTATACCAGCGGGTTCGGAATTTCTAGTTCTAGAAACTGATCCGCGGATGGCAACACAGCAGTGGTTGTTTCACCGCGAAGCCGGAGAGTCCCCTGATGAGCTACAGCAAGTGTTGGAAGGGCTGCGAGGAAGGCTAGTCGCCGTCGGCGAATACCCGCAATGGCTGAAAGACAGTCCTGATGTCATTTCTGCGTACGTTCCAAAGCAAGACGGCACCGTCAAAGCAGGCGTCTGTTGAGGGCAATCTACCGTAGATAGGCCATTACATGCATTGAGAATTGCCGCCCGCGTTTCGGGCCGAACGTTTACACGCAGGCTGTCAGCGAACAGAAACGAGCCGCAGACGGGCAGGTCGTCCAGCAGCTACTTGCTGTATGAGCGGAAAATGAGTGGATGGGCTTGTAACCGAAAGCGCAACTTGTTGAAAGGATTGGTTGCGGGGGGTGGATTTGAACCACCGACCTTTGGGTTATGAGCCCAACGAGCTACCAGACTGCTCCACCCCGCAGTTCGATCATAGCAACCGCGCCGAGTGCCGTCAAACCTTGGGAAGAGCAATGATTGTATGGGACGAGCGTTTTGAAGTGAGCGAATCTACTTGGCATTGAGCATATGCCCATTCATCTTGTGTCGAGACTCGGGTCTCGTCATGGCGGGATTTGCGAAAAACCGTCGCATCCAATCGAACATCGCGGCATCCAAACCGTATTGTTTTGATTTTGTCCGAACACGATGTTTCAGTTCGTGTAACCTCAGCTGAGGTTACTCGGGGAAAAAGGAGAGTTCCATATGGCGAAGAGAGAAGTCCCCGGCGCCCGTCAAACCACAATCAACGCACAGCCCCGGATTCACCAGCGTGCCGCCGAGATTCAAGCTTACGGCACAGTGTCGCACGCGCTGCCGCTCGATCTGGAAGAGCCAATACGCCTGGAAATGACAGAACAACTGAATCTGTTGCTCGCCGATTCCATGACCTTGCGCGATCTATACAAAAAGTCGCATTGGCAGGTCGCAGGGCCCACGTTCTATCAGCTGCATTTGTTGTTCGATAAGCATTTTGACGAGCAGGTTGAAATTGTCGACGAGATTGCCGAGCGCATCCAGTTGCTTGGCGGAATTTCGTTGGCCATGGCCGCCGACGTCGCCGAGACTACCCGCATCGAGCGCCCACCGCGCGGCAGGGAAGAGGTGCCGGTCCAGATTTCCCGCTTGCTCGATGCGCATCAAATCATTATCGGCCACTGCCGCCAATTAGCGGCCCGCGCATCCGAGTTGGGAGATGATGGCACCAACGATCTGGTCGTCAGCGACGTCTTGCGGGCCAACGAACTCCAGGTGTGGTTCTTGAGCGAACATCTGGTCGACGCTCCGTTGGTACAGGCCGAGGATCCGCGCGCTCGAAGAATCGGCTGAATTCGTCGTGTTCTGCAAACGCCACGGGCCGCTTTCAAGATGCGGCCCGACGCATCTTCCTGTTCTTGCGTATTCCCATCTTCCAGATTGTGTGATCTCCCTTCAGCTTCATCTTCTGGTCGTTATGCTATATGCTGTCGTGGCTTCACGACATTATCCATGGCAGGCATCGCTGCCGCATAGCGGCAGCGCGCGCCTGGGCAATCTCGTTCCATGCGTAAGAATAAAGTTCCATTCCAGAGCATAAACATGCAAGCGTCAATTGAACAAATTCTGTCCAGCTACGACGATCGGGCCCCGCTCTCGCAGGCTTCCACCATCCCCGCGCCCTGGTACGTCGATCCGCGCATCGCGGAACTGGAGCGGCTCAACGTTTTCAGCAGAACCTGGCAGCTCGCCGCTCGCACCGACCAACTGCAGAAGCCGGGAGAATTTGTCTCCACGCGCCTTGCCGGAGAGCCCGTCGTCGTTGTGCGCGACAGCGACGGCACGCTGCGCGCCTTTTATAACGTCTGCCGCCACCACGCCGCGGCAGTGGTCACGCAGCCTTGTGGTCAAACCGCGATGTTGCAGTGTCCCTATCACGGCTGGAAATACGGTCTGGACGGATCACTCAAAGGCATGCCGGAATTCGACGGCGTGGAAAATTTTGACCGCGCTCAAAACGGTTTAATTCCCATCCGGGTTGAAACCTGGGAATGCTTCGTGTTTGTGAACCTCGATTCCGAGGCCGCGCCTTTGCAGGAATTCCTCGGCGGCCTGGTGAAGCGCGTCGCTCCCCTCGGCATCAGCAGACTGCACTACTTCGACCGCAGGAGCTATGACATTCGGTGCAACTGGAAAGTCTACGTCGATAACTACCTCGACGGCGGATATCACGTGCCCCACCTGCACAAGGGATTGAGCTCCGTGCTCGATTACAAGCAGTACACCGTCGAGAACCAGGATCGGTACTGCCTGCAGTCCAGCCCGATGGTTTCTTCCAACGAAGATGCCGCCACCGGCGCAACGCGCAAAGGCGATCGCGCCCGTTATTTCTGGCAATATCCCAACCTGATGATCAATTGCTACGAGGGATACATGGACACGAACTACGTGATCCCCGTGGATTCCGATCACTGCACTGTCATCTTCGATTTTTATTTCAGCGACGTGAGCGACGCGCGGCGCGAATACAACAACGAATCGGTCAACGTCGGGAGCCGGGTGCAGGACGAAGATCTGAGCATTTGCGAAGACGTGCAGCGCGGCCTCAAGTCGCGGGCGTATGGGGCCGGCCGGCTCTCCGTGCGCCGCGAGGCCGGAGAGCATCTGTTTCACCGCTTACTCGCCGCCGATTTGAAGCGACATCCAGCGGACTGTCTTCCGCTCTGCTCGTAGAGACGTAGCTTGCTACGTCTTCTCGCCCTCGGCATACGCGCCGCCCCAAATTGTTGCCGCATCGACCGCAGTCAATCGTGCGGCTCCTGTTCGCGGCGCATGGCGCGCAGATCGATCCCCAGCTGCTCCGCTTTTTTATAAAGATGACTGCGCTCCAGACCCAGTGTCTTCGCGGTCAGGCTCATGTTCTGGTGGCTCCGCTTCAGTTCGGCGAGAATCACCTCTCGTTCGAACGACTGCACGCGGTCGGCGAGCGCGCCCGATCCTGCTGCCTTGATCGTGGCGTCTGCTCCCGAAGGGGCCTTCGGCAGGGCCATCTGCACAGTCGCCAGGTCCACTTGGCCATCGGTCGCAAGCAGCATGAGCCGCTCCACAAGGTTGCGCAATTCGCGAACATTGCCCGGCCATGAATGCGACTGCAATGCCTGCATCGCGTCCGCGGTGAACGGAATCGGTTTCCACCCATTCTGTGCGCATACTTGATTAGCGAAATGCCCCACCAGAACGGGGATATCGTCGCGCCGCTCTCTCAACGGTGGAAGCATCAGCGGAAAGACGTGAATGCGATGAAATAAATCCTGCCGGAATGTTTCCTCGCGTACCCGCGCCTCCAGATCGCGGTGGGTCGCCACCACCACGCGAACATTTACACTAGTCGGTTTGTCGCCTCCGATACGTTCTACCTCGCCTTCTTCAAGCACCCGCAAAAGCTTGGCCTGCATATTCAGCGGCATATCCCCGATTTCGTCGAGAAACATTGTCCCCTGGTCGGCCTGCTCGAACTTTCCAATGTGCCGCCCGGACGCGCCTGTGAACGAGCCCTTCTCATGTCCGAAAAGCTCCGACTCAATCAACTCCGCCGGCACGGCCGCGCAATTCAGAGTCACGAACGGTCCAGCCGCGCGCGAGCTCCGTTCGTGAATGGTTCGCGCCACTAGTTCTTTGCCGGTGCCGGTTTCTCCAAAGATGCACACGCGCGCTTCGCTTGCGGCGACCCGCTCCACTTGTGCCATCACCCGCCGCATGGCTTCGCCTTTCCACACAATTTCG
>Ga0193751_1000735_pt1 | contig 23592 bp, 24 predicted proteins | sample L1c2metaG_FD_143050 | JGI IMG/M metagenome (GOLD analysis project Ga0193751, IMG submission 143050) | Soil microbial communities from a riparian zone of the East river system, Colorado, United States - L1c2 | ecosystem: Environmental > Terrestrial > Soil > Riparian zone | place: USA: East River... | reverse complement strand
GAGCTTGCACCATGCGAACCGAAGTGTCGGTCTTAGCCAGTAATCGATGCAAAGCGCCTCATCTGGCAGCGAGGAACTGCACCGGATTTTGCACCGACTGCCTGCATCTGGCGCTTACTGTGGGTTACTGGCCGTTCCGAGGAACGTCAGCGGAAGTGCTTGAGGCGAAAGGTAGAAGGTTTATTATTAGAAGGTTGTAGAGAATTGCTAAAGCGATACGGCTAGATGGTGTGTCTTCAAAGGAAGCAGACGCAAGGGTGGGGAACCCGGCAGGGGGCGAACGCCTTTGGGCCGGTTCATTTAGCTTTGACCCACCATATCCCAAGATCCAGATCGACTAACAACCGAACTTCATTTTTCTCGATCTCAATCGGGTAACCCGCGTCATCGAGGAGAACGTTGGGGGAATTTTCAGGCACTATCCTCCAAACACCCTTCTTGTCTGATACGGACTTGGTTGCTCCTCCATCGATGAGGTCGTACTGTCCGTCTGATTGCAAAACCAAACGGTCGAGATTGTGATCTGTCGCCTGGCTTGCAGGATCTTTCGAGACGTAGGTGTAGCTTCCCCCAATGACATCCTGTGTGACCGGTGGCTGGGCTGTGTGACACCCGACCAGAAGGCAGCACGCCAGCATCGCTAATCCGAACTGGAACCTGATTTGCATGAAATGAAGATGTTGTTCGTTTGATGAGTATACCGGTGATGGCATCGAGCTCGCGGCTTCGCGAAAAAGTGCTTGACATATTCCCATATAGGAATATATATTTCTGGCATGGCAAGGGCAGCGACCACGTCGGATGCGTTCAATGCAGTGGCGGAGCCGCGGCGGCGGGAGATCTTGAACTATCTGGCGCTGCAGGAGCGGGCAGTGGGGGACATCGTGGGTGACTTGAGGATGGAGCAGCCCTCGGTGTCGAAGCATCTGCGCGTGTTGCGGAATGTTGGTCTGGTGCGCGTGCGCCGGAACGGGCGACACATGTTTTATCGGACAAATGCGGAAGCGATCCGGCCCTTGCACGAGTGGACCAAGACGTTTGAACGGCTCTGGCAGCATCAGTTGAACCGGGTGAAAGAGCGGGCGGAGGCAAAACAGAAAGAGTTCGACAAGGTCTGATCAGTATTTAGTCGAGCGCACAAGATTCCCTCCCTTCGCCTGAAGAACGGCTACGGTCGGGATGGCGCCATCAAGAGTGCAACTACATTTCATCAACACCTAACAAAACAAGGAGGAACGATGATTTCTACAGACACAGGCATTGAGAATCTGACTCTGAATATTACGCAGGAAATTCATGTGCGGGCGTCGCTGGAGGTGACGTTTGCGTCGCTGTTGGAACAAATGGTGGAGAATGACACTCCAGACGGCAAGCGGATGGCGATGAAGCTCGAGCCCTGGCCGGGGGGCCGTTGGTACCGCGATCTGGGCGACGGCAACGGACATTTCTGGGGACACGTGCAAGCCATCAAGCGGCCGACCTTGCTGGAAATTACCGGGCCGTTGTTCATGTCATATCCGGTGGTCTCGAATCTGCAGTACCGGCTGAGTGAGGAAGATGGCGGAACTCTGATCAAGTTTCATCACACGGCGCTGGGATTGATACAGGACGATCACAGACAAGGCGTCAAGAAGGGATGGACGCATATCCACGATCGGGTGAAGGAGCGTGCGGAAGCGAAAGGGCGGCGGTAGGCCCATTGTTGATTGATGATTTTTGATTGTTGACTGAAAAGCAGCGTCTCGACTCCAATCAGCAATCATCACATTCACTGATCTACCAGCACATCAATCAACAATCCGAATGAAAGCGGCAGAATGCATGAACTTTTCTTTAGGAAAAAGGAGGAATCACAATGACAACGATGCTTGAGCCGGTAGCAACTATGATTCAGCCGATGTTGAGCGAATTCCGCGAAGAGGTTGTGATCACCAAGCGGGTGCTGGACAGAGTTCCGGGGGACAAACTGTCATGGAAGCCGCATGCGAAATCGATGTCGCTGGGTCAACTTGCGATCCACATCGCGACGGTCCCGGGGGCGCTGGCGCAGATTACGCGAGCCGATCAGTTTGATGTCTCGCAAGGCAACTTCGTACCCACGCCGCCGAAAGACCTGGAAGAGGTTCACACCGCCTTCGCGAAAAGCGTCCGCGAGGTGGAAGAGTACTTGAGCGGTATGAGCGAGGAAGCGGCGCAAGGATCGTGGCGTCTCATGTTCGGGGAGAAAGAGATCTTCAGCCGACCGCGAGTCGAGGTGCTGCGGACGATTATGTTGAATCACTGGTATCACCATAGGGGGCAATTGTCGGTGTATCTGCGAATGCTGGAAGTCCCGGTGCCGGTGATTTATGGGCGCAGTGCGGATGAGAATCCGTTTGGGTGATACGGGCGCGCAGTGGGATTAGAAACAACAACAAAAGCTTTTGTACCGCAGAGCGCGCCGAGGAGCGCTGAGCACGCAGAGATAATTCAGTGTTTGTAAATCGTTGTGCTGGGGTGGTAGTTGCGCCAGTCGAACCAGTAGTCTTTCATTGCAGGAATGCGATCGAGGCATTTACCTTGGGAAGGGCCAGAGATGGCGCAGCCTTGAAAGTTCCATTCGCTGGCGGTCGCGGTGTCGAGCAAAGCCCATGATTTGGGCGTGGTAGGAGACGTAGCTTTCGTCTCGCTATCGGTTTCGCCGTCTCGCCTTTCAGGAAGAACTCGGCGTCTTTGCCGTCGATACGGCTCTTGAAAGCGCGGAAGGATTTGCCGTCGGGCCCGACGGCGATTAACAGTGGCACGCCTTGCATGTGATCGACGACCGGGGACTGTTTCACGACTGTGTCCCAAGGATAGGCGCGGCTTGCTCCCTCTAGTTCGAGCCCCACGACCACGTCGCGAGATTTGAGCTCAGTTCCCGGAAAGCTGATCACCAGCGGAAGCTTCGCGATCTTGGGCTCCCAATCGCTGTCGTACTCCTTCGTATCTTTCTTTACCTCAGCCAGAACCTTGCCGTCGGAGATTTCGGATTTCCACTCGCCGAAGGTTAGCTCGTCGCTCAGCACGAGTTCCAGCGCCGCGCCCCGGAGCGGGCCGTAGAGGGCTTTGCCGGTGATCTGCTGCCACCACGATCCGGTCTCTCGATCCCGCATCAGGAAGTTCTGGTTGTTAATTCCGGCCAGGTAAAAATGCAGGACTCTGCCGTTTACAGTTCGCGTCCACACCAGACCGGTGTGACACAGCGTTCAATAGGTGACGGCCACCGGGACGCCCTCGACGACGTCGTTCAGGATGTGGTGGTAAGCCATCTCACGGATGGGATAGGCGCGGGCATCAGTGCCATAGCGGACGGCGAGGATCATTTCTCCGTTGCCGAGTTTGCTGGTAGAGGCGGACTCGAACTGGGGTGCGTCTATGGGATGGAACATCCACTCGAAGTGGTTGAGGCGGGACATGACCGCGGAGAATGCGACTACGACCATAACCAAGGCGAGAATCATCTTGCGCCATCGATCCGCGGTCTGCCAGAGGAGGAGCAGAAACACCAAACAAAGCAGAGCGGCCGCGAGAGTCGCCCATGGAGCACGCTGGCGAAGGGCCATCGCCAGAGCCAGCGCGGATGGGGACTGCTGGCGGAATGGGCGAATGATAAAAAAAGGAATGAAAAAGAAGCCGACGGCCACGAGAGCGGACGGGATGAAGAGGAACCAAAGCAGGTAGCGGCGAGGTTGCATGATGAATTGAAATCCAACGGCGCCTTCGATTGTAACTGGTGAAGTCAAAGTCCCCATCCTCTCGCAAAAGACGCGAGAAGGGTGGGGGGCCCTCGGGTTTGATTATTGTGGGGTGAAGTTCTGGTGATAGCTTAGGTTTACGACGTCCTGAAACATGGGCGTGCCCGGAGGCAAGTTCGCCGGGTTCAAGAACAACGTGTCAAAGGCGTAACTTCGAGTTGGCGGACTATAGACGGTGGTGCAGCATTTGAAAACGCCGGTGTTGTATTCGGAGTAGTACATGCTGACCAGCGATCCTTCGTAGTAGAGGGTTTTGCCGCCCCAGTTTTCCAGATACCGCAGAAAGTTGTGCAAGCCGCCGTCGGTGCCGAAGTCGTTGGCAACTCCGCCCCATCCGGGGATGGGGAACGGGATGTTCTTGCCTCCGGCGACGGCCATGCGGTAATAGGTGTTGGCCGCAGTGCGGCCGCCTAGGTTGGTCGGATTACTCAGGCTGTTGGCGTCGCTCCAGTTGTTGGAGAGCAGTGTGACAGTGTCAGCAATGATAGCCGCTGCGGCGTGAGGAGTGGTGTTGATGCCGCCGGTCCACAAAGGATCGGCCGCGCTGCTGTTGTAATCGCCCTGGACGTAAACGGGATTTTCCGACGCCACCGTGAATCCGCCCTGATTGTTGTCGGAGCGGACCGGCAGGTAGCTTGCGCCGGCTGCGTTGCCGCCGGCTGCGACCAATTTCAGTGCGTGGCGCGTCCCAGTGACGGCATTGGTCAAACCGGTGGTGTTGCAAGCGGTGGTCAGATAGGGATTAGGCGGATTCGTATTGGTGTTGACTCCAAAACCATAACCAATGTTGGCTCCGCCCCAGTTGTCGAGCTTGCCATTCTGATCGACGTCTTCTGGAGAATAGGTGTAATAGGTTGTCGGCTCGAGCGCGCCGTCCGGAGTGCTTGAGGATAGAGGCTGCCCAGAGTTCACCACATCTTCCAGGCCAGATTCGCCGCTGATGACATTGGCCGGAGTCTGTCCTCCGTTGGAAGCGTTCGGATCGACCAGCATTCCGCGATGGTCGGAAAAGTAGAGGATGTAGCCATTCTCGCTGGTGTAGTTCACGGACAGGCCGGGATCACCGCCGTACGGACCCTGCCCCTTGAGCCATAGCCCCAGATTGGCCACGTTAATTTCAACGGCGTTCATGATGCCGTTGACCGCGCATCCATTGGCGGCGTCGCGCATCTCGCCTTCGCGCGTATCATAAAAATTGATGGGATAAAAAGCGTTCGCGTTCCCCACGGGCGAAGAAGCGCCGGGCGCCATTTGCTGCAGGATGAGGATCGCATTCGGATTGTAAGGATCAGCGCCTGCGGTTCCCGTAGGCCCGGTGGGTGGAACGTTGTATTGCCGGGTGAAACTCCAGGTCAGCCATTTGCGGGTTATCCCAACCCAACTGCCGGTATTGTTGAGATATTCCACGCGCAGCCATGCGCCCTGGCCGTTCGCGGGAATACCGGCGGTCGTGACTTCGCCTAACAGAGGATACGAAGTCCAAGTCGGAAAACCGACGGGATTGATCCAATTGTTAATGGATGGATTCGTTTGAGCCATGCCGAAGTACTCGGTGCCATGAGCGTTGTGGCCGCTGGTGTCCTGAGCTCCGGCTGAGTTAGGAATATTCCAACCGGTGTTGGGGACAAATTGAACGTCGTCGGCGTCGAGCGCACTGGTTCCACGATCAGGATGCAGGTCGGCCACCGCGTCTGCCAGCAAGACCCGAATTTGTGCCTTGTTGTACAAGCGCGAACTTCCAAGAGTGCTAGCGGGCGACTCGCCAGGCTGAGGCTTTCGGACAATGGAAATCGGATCGGTGCAGGGGGGCGGGTTGCTCGTGCAACTGTTTTTGACGAAAGGCAACTGCATGTTGGTCGCGCCAGTGAGCGAGTTCACCACGAATCCGTTCAATGTTCCCGAAGACAGGCTGGGGAAGTTTGTATTGGGGGCGCCAGCGATGCTGGGGTACCCGCCGCTCCAACTGGCGTCTCCCGGAACGGTGCCGGCGCCGGGGAGAGCCACACAGTTCGAACCAGTGGGTGGAAACGTATTCAGAGGGCAGCCGCCGCTGGCTTTCGGAACATAGACGGTTCCACCGTATCCAGTGGTGGTCATGTGGCCGTTTTCCAGTTGATCCATCACGATCTGCTGAAAGGCAGCGATCTTGTCGTTGAAGACCAGGTCGCTTCCGGCGGCGAGGAAAAGGTTCTGATTGGTATGCACGCGGCCGCCAAAACTGAAGTCCGGTCCGGGAAAGTAACTGCAGTCATATCCGCAAAAGACTCCAAACTGAAACACCGGAATGAGAGCGACTTCCACTTTACGCGTCATGTTCACGCTGGCCCCTGCTGGACGCGTAGCAATTACCTGCATGTTCATTGGAATGATTTCGGCATAGAGTCCCTGATTTGCGCCCGCGCTGATCGTGTTCCAGCCACTGACCGGATTTCCGGTGGCATCTGTCGGATAAGTGATGCTCTCTCTGTAATTCATTCCGCTCACCATTGCGGGGGTGGGAGGAAAGTTCACCAAGTTCTGAATCTGGGCGTTGGACGGGATCATGTATTGGGTGTAGAGCGCGGAAAGGTCGGCTGTGAGTTTCTCCATGCCCGATTCGGCTCCGTAGTAAGCCAGGTTGGATTCCAGATCATTGCCCCCGATGCGAGTCTCGCTCGTGACCAGGAAAAGCAGGCCAGCCGCCACGCCCGATAGCAGCACCAGGATGAGAAGCGCCGCGATCAGGGTGAAACCGCGCGAAAGATTTTTTTCGTGTCTCATCTTTTTTTGTTCCATGGGGGTGGCCTCCGGCTGAGAAAAAAGCTATTGATAGCGATTGCGAAACGCCATATTTCGGGCGCTGACGGAAGTCGCCAGATACAGGTTCTGCGACTTATTTCCATGGTTCTGCATGCTTTGTCCCATGACCACGATGTTGATCTTCTGCATCAGGTTGGGCGAATCGCCCACGCCCAGGGGATTCGTCTGGTTGGCGTCGAGCGCCGAAGTGGTCGAGTTGTAAATGTCGTAGGAAAATTGCAGGTTGATGATGTTATCGGCCACTGGAACGGGGCTGAGACCATTTACCTGACGCATCAGGCGAGGGGTTTCGCCGTTGCCGGGAACGGTTAAGTAGTAGGTCACCGCGAACAGACGGTAAGCGGTAGTGTTGGCTCCAGCGGAAATGGCCCTGATGTTATTGGAGGCTGCGCCGTTTTGATTGATGTTGAGAGGATCCAGATCCGCAAAATCGATGCCGGCCCCGGTGATGCCGGTAACCTCGCCGATCGCCGTCCCCAAACTGTTGCTGAGCATAATGAGGTCGCCCACCTGAATGCCGCCGGCTGCGTTGGGAAGGGGAGGCGGAGGGACGTAAGCCACATTGGGCGTCAGAGTAATGGAGGTACCATTGCCCGGAACGGGGAAGGTAACGGTGTACTCCCACAACGGAAAGTTATAGTCGGCATAGATCGAGGTAATGCTGTCGTTAACCGCCGGCGGCGGCGCCGCGGAGACAACGGCGTTTCCTTCCACGCCATTGTTAAAACCCGGAATGATTCCATACATGTAATTGCCCGTGGGATAGGAGCTGCCGGGAACGTGGCAAGCGCCGGACTGATCGCATCCAAAGAGCGAGGCGCTGGATCCAGCTCCGGCAGGCAACTGGATTCCGCCCGAAGGCAACCCCGCTCCGGCCATGCCGATGTCTTTGACCATAAGGTCGATGGCAGCGCGCATGTTCTGCTGAGTTTCGGCCCGCTGCGTGACCACCATCGCTGAGTCCATCCCGGTCTTGAACAGGCTCGCCATCGCCGCCATCACAATCAATCCCACGGCTATAGAGACCATAAGTTCCAGTAGGGTGAAGCCGGGTCCCGTTTTTTGTTTTGACATCTTCATCTGTTCCCAATCTGTGTTTCGAATACGTGTTCCGCCGCTCACCGTTAACGGAAGGCCGAAATCAACGCATTTACCGTATAAGCACGAGGAATCGGAGATCCGCCGGTGTAATAGCTGACGGTCACGGTGATCTGTTTAAGGTTCGGATTAATCGTCACGCCGTCGGACTCAAGTACAGGGTCGATCTGAATCTGCCGGCGGAAGTTGGAAAGATTCAGCGGTTTGTCATCGGCCGTTCCCAGTACGCCGTCAGGACCGGGGAGGGTAATGCACTCTGGCCCGGCGGGACAGACTCCGGTGGCAGGGTAAGGAACATCATCGGCTGTATTCACCAATCCGTCCGGACCCGCAGATAAGAGTTGGGTGGCGCCGCTGGTAAAAATTCCGCCGTTGACGATATTGGCGATCTGCGAAAAACTGATTTGCTGGGTGTTGCGCGCGGTGTAAATGCTCTCCATTGTCTCTAGAGCCTTCTGGCGCGCGATCAGATTCTCCTGAGCATTCTGGGTGGCAGCCACAGCGGTTCCAAAGGCGGCTAGCAGTGAAACAATGGCGATCGTCATGACCGCGATCGCAATCATGGTTTCAATCAGAGTGAAGCCACCCTGCCTAGCTGTATGAGATCTGGGTCGCATCATTGCTGCACCCACTTGTTTCCATTCTCGAACAGCTTCCAGCCCCGCACTCTACCCGTCGTGCCGAATACCGAGACGGCGCGCGAGCTATAGAGTTCGCCGGGACGGGTCAGGTACAGAACGCCGCTGTTGTAGTTCCCCAAGGTGTCCTGCGATGAGCCGTCAGGCATAAACATGATGTAGTTCTGACTGCCCAGGCCCATGCCTTGATCGAAGTCGATTGCCGTTCCGCCCGTGCCAAAGCTATCGGGAGCGGTGGCTGGAAATCCAGTTTGCACCGCGAACTGAATATCAGGTGGCAAGGTAAAGGTAGCTACCGTGACCGGAGCCGGAGACACGGGCACGCCCACCCCCCAATACTGCACAGTGATGGTTCCGGGCGCTGTAAAAGTCAGGATGTAGCGTTTGCTTTGAGTGATCGATTGGGTTCGATAATTTCGAATCACGGACAGGGTGGTATCGTAGGCCGCGTTCACCTTGTTCTCTTTGAACATCGGCATCAGGGCGATGAATGTGACCCCCGCCATGGTCAGACCAATGGAGATGGTGATCAGCATCTCTAACAGCGTGAATCCGCGATTCCTACTCGACTTCATAAACTTTGGGGGAGTAAACGCCAGCTGTGGAACGCGCTCGTGTTCCTTCATCGCGTCCTTCATCTTCCAAGATGGGGGGGATGAGGTCAAAGTACTCCCGGTCAATACACCTGGACATAGACCTTTTGTCATTCGTCGATGGTTACCAGAGTCATTGATTGACAAGTCACCAATGCGCCGAGTCCCGGTGCCCTTGCACGCGAAGTCGCCGGTTGGGAAAATTAGGGAGAATGGAATCCGGGGTGTCTGCCGCTGCGATTTACGAATCGTGTTTATGCAACTGCTGCCCGAGGCGGATGAGCAGAAACGGGCCAAAAATTGCCGCGATCAATGCGAAGTATGTGTGGGCAACGATCTCTTCGTTGACCCGTGCTAGCGCATTCGGCAGGTTTCCGGAAACCGTGTGGGAGATGGTGGCCTGAAGAACAAAGTTAAGACTGGCCAACACAAAAACCGGAGTGCTACCCAGGCAGGCAGAAGCGATAATTCCTGGCTTAGCGGAGCACCGATGGGCGACCGTCAGATAAAGTCCCAGATTCACCGAGACCGTAAACAAAATCATGATTGGCGTAAGACTGGCATTCTGCCAGCTCGCGACGATCATTCGCGGGAACGCCATAGGGCACGAAACGAGCAGCAACCCGAAGATCAAAGATAGATAGGCCAGAGTTCCGGCGGGGTCGGCAAGCCGCATCGCCAGTGTGCGGCGCAGTTCCTTTGCCAATGCTGGAGCTGAAGCTGAAGCGCTCACAGGGCAGTCACCTTTGCGAAACGGTCCAACAGGATTTCTGTCACGAGGGCTACGCTGAATACAAGAAGCGCTAAGTTTCGTGAATCTCGCCAGGCTCGGTCGGGACGGAACCGTATGCCGATGCTGCGCCGGCCAAAAGCCTCAATCCAGACCCACCCTGCCATGATGCCAATCAAAGCGAGGAAAACCGAACCAAGAGCAACGGTGTACGAGTTGTACTCAGACTTTTGTAGGTCCCAAATCACGGAGATTGCAAGCATGAGGCCGACCAGTCCCAACTCTCCGTTTTGAAAGATCTGACTGAGGCGCGGCCGCAATGCGCTTTGGTGCTGATGAGCCCACGCGCGCGTCATGGCCCACGGGGCAAGAAGACCGAAACTCAGGTACAAGGCAATCCACAAAAGCCATTTGGCGGATGTCCAGTCGGCATTCACTGCCTGGATGTCTAAGGCAAACATGAAACCCAATTCTATGGTTCGCCTGAAACCAGACCAAGTTACCGTAGACTCAGCCCGGCTGAGTTGTGCGGTCCTATCCGGGCAAGGCTGTCGTCCCTCGCTTCCCTCTTAATGAATTCGTTGAATGAACGACTTACGTGACTGGCCCACTGGTAACTTGTGACGACGACTGGATGGACCCTAGGATGTTGGCAAGTATGACTTTATCCGCTCTACTCGTGTGCCTCGAAGAGGCGTCGGCTCAATTGCTGCAACGAGTTCTGGAGGAACTCGAGATTCGGGTTGAGCCTTGCCCCGACTTCGTGCGCGCCGGAATACGGCGGGCGCAAGAGCGGTACGACGTGATGATTCTTGATGGAAAGTCCACGAAACAAATGATTTCTCTCTTGCGGGAGACCCGCCAGTCGCGGAAGAACGATGCGACACTGGCGGTCGTGGTACTGCCCGGTCAGGAGAGTGTCGGGGACATTTTTTCGCTGGGAGCGAATTTCATTCTCTACAAACCGTTCACTTACGAGCAAGCCTTGACCAGCCTGAGGGCCGCGCGCGCCGTAATGCATCGTGATAAGCGCAAGAAGGGTCGTGCCACGGTGCATGCGCAGGCAACTGTCGATTACGCGAATGTTGAGCGGGAGAAAGCCGCGCTGATCGATCTGGCGGAAGATGGCATGTCTGTGCAGTTCGGTAAAAAGGTTCCTCCCGTGGGCAAAGTGTATTTTCAATTCAGGTTGCCGGGACAGACGGCGAATGTTCGGCTTTCGGGCCGGGTGGTATGGCAGGACGCAGGACTGGAAGGGCCGCGCGGGAGTGCAATTTGTAGACGTTCCGAAAGCCTCGCGCCGCCTGCTCGAAGATTTTTTAGGAACAAATCTGCCAAAGCAACCCTCGCGCGATCCCTTCTGTGATGTCACCGTGGAGATGGAAGAGTCGCTGCAACCGGCAGGCGTAGCGGTAGCGGAGTTCACACACGGCAGCAGATACGTCCGCGACGTGGTTCGAGAAAGGGTTGCTCGCAGGAGCCCTAAATCGAGTACTCCCCATGCCGCTCAGAATAATATTCCACGAGCGGCTCAACCTGATTCTTCATTAAATCCTCCCGAACTCGACAACCGGCGGACCAATACCCGCCACGCTTGCCGTTTGAGTGCCGAAGTCTACCGTCCGGGCCTTTCGATTCCACATCGCTGCTGCATTACGGACTTGAGTCCGGGCGGATGCTTTCTGGAAGTCGCGTTACCGTTCCCTCAGGGAGCTCCGCTGGAAATTGTGGTGCGAACCTATGAAATGAGATTAAGGCTCAAGGGAACCGTACTGGCATCCCATCCCGGCTTCGGAATGGGCGTGGCCTTTGAATTGGATACGCAGGAAGGACGGGCTCGACTAAAGGAGTTGACTGAGTTCGTCGCGACGGCGGAGCCTTCCAATTAGACCGAGGCTCGAACAGGCCACGTAGGAACAGCCGCCTCGGCTGTTCGAAACCAAAAAGCCCGCTCCCCATTTTATCGAGACTCTTGTGCGCCATTATTTCACCGCCGCTTCTTCGGTCAGCGCCTTTTTAAAGTAATCGAGCGACCTGCGCAGGCCGGTTTCCAGATCGATCCTCGGTTCCCATCCGAGCAACTGGCGGGCTTTAGTGATATCGGGGCAGCGCTGTTTCGGGTCATCTTCCGGCAGGGGCTCATAGCTAATCTGGCTCTTCGATCCCGTGACTTTCAAGACCACCTGCGCGCATTCCAGTATAGTGAATTCATTCGGATTGCCGATGTTCACCGGCAGATGTTCGCCTGATTTCGACAGGCGCATGAAGCCGTCGACTTCGTCGCTGACATAGCAGAAGCTTCGAGTCTGACGGCCGTCGCCGTAAACAGTGAGAGGCTCGCCGCGCAGAGCCTGCTTCATGAAATTGGGGACGACGCGTCCGTCGTTGAGCTGCATGCGCGGCCCGTAGGTGTTGAAGATGCGGACAATACGGGTATCCACTTTGTGATAGCGGTGATAGGCCATGGTCACCGATTCGGTGAAGCGCTTGGCTTCGTCGTAGACGGAGCGCGGGCCAATGCTATTTACATTGCCCCAGTAGGTTTCTTTCTGGGGATGCTCCAGCGGATCACCGTAACACTCCGAAGTGGACGAAACTAAATACTTCGCGCCGTATTTGTGAGCGACGTCAAGAGCATGAAATGTCCCGAGCGAACCAACTTTGAGCGTGGGAATTCCGTGAACGCTGTAGTCGACCGGACTGGCGGGACTGGCAAAGTGGAAGACGTAATCGACTTTGCCGACGTCGAAAAGTTCGCAAATATCTTTCTCGACGAACTCGAAACGCGGCTCATGATTCAGATGCGCGAAGTTGCTGCGGCGGCCGGTGAGCAGGTTGTCGACGACCACCACATTCCAATCTTCAGCGAGGAGAGCGTCGCAGAGATGGGATCCCAGAAACCCGGCGCCGCCGGTGACTACCGCACGTCGTGAATTCATGCCTTCTTGCCGTTCTTTAGCAGTGCAGCGGGAACTCCGTCAGGGTACGAGGCGGCGCGTCCAACGCTGTAATAACTGAGGCCTTCCGCAGCCATAACATCGGGATCATACAAATTGCGGCCGTCAATCACGATGGGATACTTCAGTTCCTGGCGGAGGCGATTGAGATCGAGGTTGGCAAATTCCTCCCACTCCGTGAGGATCAGCAAAGCATCGGCGCCGTGAGCCGCTTCATACGCGGAGGTGGCGAAGGTAATGCCGCGAGGGACGACTTCGCGGGCGCGTTCCATGGCCGCCGGATCGTAGGCCGTGATCTTACTGCCTTCCTGCATGAGCGCTTGCACAATAAAGACTGCGGGCGATTCGCGGATATCGTCGGTACCTCCTTTGAAGGCTAGGCCTAGCACGCCGAGATTTTTGCCGCGCAAAGTCCACAACGCGCTGCGCACTTTCCGCAGAAAGCGTTGCCGCTGGTCTTCGTTGATCCGCATCACTTCATCGAGCAAACGAAAATCGTAGCCGGACTCGCGCGCCACCGCACGGAATGCCATGACATCTTTGGGAAAGCAGGATCCACCGTAACCCACTCCAGGGTTCAGGAATCTGCGCCCGATCCGCGAATCCGTGCCGATGCCGTGGACCACTTGATTCACATTCGCTCCTACGGATTCGCAGACCGAGGCCACCGCATTGATAAAAGAAATCTTCATGGCGAGAAACGCATTGGAGGCGTGCTTGATCAACTCCGCGCTCTTGCTGCTGGTCACAATCATGGGAGGAGGAATCGAAGCGCGGTCGGGTTGGGGTATAGCGTCGCTGCGCCGGTAGTAGCTGCCAGCGGTAAGAGGTTCGTAGACCTCCCGCAGTATCGCGGCGGAGCGAGCACTGTCGCAACCGATCACAATGCGATCGGGAAACAGGAAGTCGGTGACGGCTGTGCCTTCGCGCAAAAACTCGGGATTGGAAGCAACGTCGAACAACTCCGGATCCGTACCGCTGCGCAGGATGATCTTGCGCACCCACTCGCTGGTGTAGACAGGAACAGTACTTTTTTCGACGACGACTTTGTAGTCATTCACGCCGCCGGAGATTTCGCGGGCTACCGATTCCACGTACGACAAATCGGCCTCACCACTTTCTGTGGGGGGCGTCCCCACGGCGACAAAGATCACCGAACTGATGCCGACCGCTTCCTTCAGGTCATCGGAAAACGTCAGACGATTTCCGCGGTGGCGGGTTAAAAGCTCGGGCAGGAATTTCTCATGGATAGGCACCTGCCCATTTCTGAGCGCCGCCAGTTTCTGTTGATCATTGTCCACCAGGATGACATCGTGCCCGAGATCGGCAAAACAAGCCCCTGCCACCAAGCCGACGTATCCCGAACCCACCACCGCAATACGCATATTTAAGACTCCACTGCGCGATCGCGCTGAAACTATCCGTCATTTCGGCGGCTTCCGCCAAAGTGCTGACAAAATCTACCAAATGGCCTGGGACAAAGCTGTCCGACGCCCGAGAATTTTGCCACGATTCTAACAGCATTAAGACTAGCATTGAGACCGGTGAAAAGAGGCTGAATCACCGGGTACAAGCGTCTTTTTCTTCCGATTTGGAACGGCGGCATCCTCCAGATGATCGGCTTAGCTAAGAGATAAGTTCGGTTTGCACAGAATATGGCGTGACCGAGGAAGTAAAGTGCTGCCCCAGATTGACCTGCCAGTTTCCTCCGCGTAACATTCCGCCCTAATGATTGGCGAGATCATCTCGCATTATCGCATCATCGAAAAGCTCGGCGGCGGCGGCATGGGCGTGGTGTATAAAGCCGAAGATATTCGGCTGCACCGCTTCGTAGCGCTCAAATTTCTGCCCGATGAAGTGGCCCGCGATCCTCAAGCTTTGGCCCGATTCCAGCGCGAAGCGCAGGCAGCTTCTGCCCTGAACCATCCCAACATCTGCACGATTCACGACATTGGAGAGGAGAATGGCGTGGCGTTCATCGCCATGGAGTACCTCGATGGCGTGACTCTGAAGCACCGGATCGCCGGCCGCCCGCTCGAACTGGAGATTCTGCTTCCGCTCGCCATAGAAATCGCCGATGCTCTCGATGCCGCGCACAGCAAGGGCATCGTTCACCGTGACATCAAGCCTGCCAACGTCTTCGTAACCGAACGCGGGCACGCCAAGATTCTCGACTTCGGCCTCGCGAAGGTCGCCTCGATTGCCGGTTCGTCGAGCCAGATCGCGGCTCTCAACACGCAGACCCGCTCGATGGACGCGGATCATCTGACCAGTCCGGGCACGATGGTCGGGACCATGTCCTACATGTCGCCAGAGCAAGTGCGCGCGAAGGAACTCGACGCCCGCACCGATCTTTTCTCATTCGGCGCGGTGCTCTATGAGATGGCGACGGGCGCATTGCCCTTCCGCGGGGAGACTTCGGCGATGATTTGCGAGGCCATCGTCAACCGCGCTCCTGTCGCGCCGGTGCGGCTGAACGCCGATCTTCCGGCCGAGCTGGAACGGATCATCAACAAGGCTCTAGAGAAAGATCGTGATCTCCGCTACCGCTCCGCCGCTGATATGGAAAGTGACCTTAAACGCCTGCGGCGCGATACGGAATCAGGACGAACAGCGGTGAGCAGCCTTGTCGCAGACTCACCCGTTGGCTCGCAACGTTTAGCGCGCCGGCTGAAATGGATCGCGATACCAGCTCTGGTCGTGGTGGTGGCTGTGCTCGCACTTTGGCTGAGTGCGCCGCTTTCGCCGCCGAGAATTCTAGGGTCAAAGCAGATCACCAGCGATGGAATGCCCAAGACCTCCCTCGTGACCGACGGCAACCGCCTTTACTTTACGGAGATGACCACTATCCGTGAGGGCATCGCCCAGGTGTCGGTGAGCGGAGGCGAAACTGCTCCAATTGCTTTGGCAATCGACGGTCCCGTCGTGGCGGACGTTTCATCGGAAAAGTCTGAGCTGCTGGTCACACAAGGAACGCCAGACAATGCCTTCTACTGGTCGGCACCCATGCCTGCCGGCTCGCCACGCCGGCTGGGCGAGGTGTATGCGCACTATGGGGTCTGGGCGCCTGACGGAAAGTTGCTGTTCGCAAAGGGAAACGACGTGTTTATCGCCGATCATGATGGCTCCAATCCACACAAGCTCCTTACCGCTCCGGATCGACCATCGTGGCTGAGTTTCTCGCCTGACGGAAGTCGCATTCGATTTGCGGTTTCAAACCAGATCAAAAACGTGAGCTCCCTTTTCGAAATGCGCGCCGACGGCACTGGCATGCATCCGCTGCTCCCTGGCTGGAATACTCCTCCGGCCGAGTGCTGCGGCCGGTGGACGCCCGACGGCAGATATTACGTTTTCGAGAGTGTGCGGGACGGAGCCAGCAATATCTGGATCATGCCCGACCGGTCCGACTGGTGGCGGAAGGGTTCTCCCCAGCCGGTTCAACTTACCACGGGTCCGCTGCAGTTTGGCCACCCGCTGCCCAGCAAGGACGGTAAGAAGTTGTTCGTAATTGGCATCCAGCCGCGCGCGGAATTGGTCCGCTACGACGCCAGATCCGGTGAACTGGTTCCTTATCTCGGCGGCATCTCCGCCGGCGACGTGGACTTCTCCCGCGACGGACAATGGGTGGCGTATGTCAGCTATCCCGAGGGCACCCTATGGCGCAGCAAGCTGGACGGCAGCGCCCGCTTACAGCTCACGTATCCTCCCATGGAGACGGCCCTGGCCCACTGGTCTCCGGATGGGAGGCAGATCGCGTTCTCGGGAACTGCGCCCGGAAAGCCGTGGAAGGTATTTCTGATTTCGGCGGATGGAGGCACTCCCCAACCCCTGACTTCCGACGAAGCCATGGAAACTGATCCCACGTGGTCCTCCGACGGGAATTTGCTCGCGTTCGGACATCACGACGTCATGGATCCCGAAAAGACGTATCTCGAGCGATTCGATCTGAAGACCCGGCAGATTTCGCAACTCCCGGGATCCCAGAGAATCTTCGCTCCCCGGTGGTCTCCCGATGGCCGCCTTATCGTTGCGATTTCCGCCGACAATCAGAAGTTGATGCTCTATGACTTGAATACGGAAAAGTGGCAGCAGCTGGATACCGACCTGAGGTTCGGTTACCTCGCGTGGTCGCGCGACAGCGCGTATGTGTACTTCGACACCTTTCTGAGTAAAAACAGCGGATATTTTCGCCTGCGAATCCGCGACTTGAAAGTGGAGAAGATAGCCGACCTGAAGAACGCGCGCCTGTTCCGCGGCCAGTTCGGCCCCGGTTCCTGGACCGGCCTCGGACCCGGCGACGTTCCCCTGTTTCCCCGCGACATCAGTGCGCAGGAGATTTACGCCTTCGACCTGCAGCTTCCCTAACCCTTCAGGGCCAGAACCCGCCAATCATTTTGCACGACCTGGGGCGCTCGAAAGGCCTGACTTACGGGCCGGGCATATTGACAACCTGCGGTTTTCCGGGCAAACTCCGCTACGGACGGTGATTCTGGCTTTACTGTCTTTGTTATGCCGCAGCCTCCGAGCCCGGAACCGGATCCGTCGAAACCTGATTCGAGCGCCACTGGAGTGCTGCGCGCCCAGCCGAACAACCCTCAAGGGAACGATACCCGTTTCGAGGCCGACTTCGCGCAACTGGCGGCCTGCTTTTCGGCGCAGAGCGGGGGCGGCTTGTCCCCGGAACTTTGCACCGACCTGGCGCTCGAAATCGTGCTGAACGAAGTCGTCGAGCAGGCTTGCCTCACTACCGGCGCCACCGGCGCGGCCATCGCCTTGGAGCGCGGAGGGGAAATGGTCTGTCGCGCCAGCAGCGGTGCCACGGCCCCTCCCTTAGGCTCGCGAATCGAGGCTGCCTCGGGACTTTCAGCGGAGTGTATTTGTACTCACCACACTCAGCGCAGTGATGATGTTCTGGCGGATTCAAGAGTAGACACCGATGCCTCGCAACGCCTCGGGATCCGTTCGGTAATGGTAATGCCACTCTTGCGCCGCGATGAACTGGTGGGATTGTTCGAATTGTTTTCGTCCCTGCCCAACGCTTTTGGAGATCGCGATCAGCTTACTCTAGAGGCATTGTCGCGTCGTATTCTGAGCAATCTGGAGCGCGCGGCTGCGCCATTGCCTTTGCAACCCGAATCGTTGCCGCTTCCTGAAATTAAGGAATTCCTCCCGGAAATTCCTCCCGAACTCCCCGCCGAAATCCCGAACAGTGCGCTCCAGCAGGATCCCCCCTCAATCGCTGACGAAGATTCTTTCCCGCGCGGCTTCGACGTTGTCACGTGGGCCTTGCGACTCGCGGTTCTGGTTTGCGCCGTGATGCTGGGGTTGCTGCTGGGACGGCACTTGGGGACGGGCAAGCCGGCGCGGCGCCATCCGATCGCACCTCAAGCCACAGCGGCCAATCCATCTGTTGCGCCCAGCCCGCCGGCCCCGGCGGTCGTGGCGGAAAAGCAGGAACCCGCTACTGTCGCGCCGCCCGTCACTTCTGCCAAGAAGAGCCATGAACCTGCTCCTCCGGGCAGTTTGCTAGTCTTCGAGAACGGCAAAGAAATATTTCGTATGTCGCCCGTGCCACATGGGGCTGTGTCGAAGCCGGAAGAACGGTCTGCCACGGATAGAAGTGAAGTGCGGCGCGCGTCTTCGCAGGAGCCCGAAACATCGGCTGCAGCAAATTCAGTCGGGCCTTCTTCCGCGGCGGCGGGTACTCTGATCCATCGCGTGGAGCCCGAATACCCGGCAGACGCCCGGCAGCGGAACATTCACGGCGCAGTCGTGCTGGACGTTCAAATTGGGCCGGATGGTTCGGTGCAAGACGTTAAGGTTCTGAGTGGCCCTCCTGAACTCGCGCAGTCCTCCATCGATGCGGTGAAGCAGTGGCGATTCAAGCCCCGCCTGGTCAACGGAAGCCCGGTGCCAATGCAAACGAACGTTACGCTGAATTTTAAATTGCCCCGTTAAGCCGCTGTTTCCCTTTCGCAAGTGACCTGTTGCTGCAGATGGCTCCCATCGCGTACCGCTTTAACCTTCCATGCTAAACTTCTGAAATCGCAGCATTCGTCCCGGCAATCCGGGCGGTTCGTTGCCAACGAGGATGTATGAAACCAGCCGTCGAAGTATTGAATAGTGGAACTCACGATCCTTACCAGAAGACCGTATGCTGCTTACGTTGTGAGCAAAAACTGGAACGCTATCAGTTGATGCGCATCAGCTTGACGCCGAGCAGTCAGGGACCGGGCTACGCGATTCTCTCCTGCCCCAAGTGCGGACATGTGGAATTCGTTTCGGATTCAAGTCCGCTGCTGCAGAATTTGGAGTTGATCTCGGTGGATACGGGAGACGGCGACTAGCTAGAGCGCCTTTTTAGACTCAGTCGCCTACGGAGAAGCGTTTGTCTTGAAACGTCGCGGCTTTCTAGCCGCGCCGTGATCGTCCAAAGTGAATGCCGGCAATAGCCGCCAAGCGCAGGATCGACTTCTCCCGCAAGCGCTAAAATTCGTGCGAATTCAAACCACCGCATTCCATCAGATTCGACAGACTGCTAGAACGGGATATCGTCGTCGGTGATCGGGCCGCTCGCCGCCGGTTCGGGTTCAGGAGTGCGTTGGTCGAAGTTGTTGCCGCCGCCGCTGGATGCAGACGCTCCGCGCGAGCTTCCGGCGAAATCCCCTCCGCCGCCTTCGCCGCGTCCGCCCAGCAGAATCAGATCGCTGGCCACCACTTCGGTCATATACTTTTTCTGTCCGGAAGTTTTGTCATCCCACGAGCGGGTCTGCAGGCGTCCCTCGATGTAAACCTTGCCGCCCTTCTTCAGATATTCGCCGGCAATTTCGGCGAGGCGCTGCCACAGCACGACATTGTGCCATTCAGTGCGGTCCTGCCACTCCCCGGCCTTGTCCTTAAAGCGCTCGTTGGTGGCGATGGTCAGCTTGGCCACAGGCGTCCCCTGTGGGGTGTATTTGATTTCTGGATCTTTCCCCAGATTGCCGATGAGTTGGACGCGGTTCAGACTCTTGCCTGCCATAAGATACTCCTTTGCAGGGGTCACTATAACAGAATGAGCCCGGTGGAGATCGTGCAGTCGGTCACAAACTTAAAGCGAGTTTCGTTTTGGGCGTCGCGGCACTAAACGCGAGATTGTGCCTGGTAGGTTTCGATCAGGGCGCGAATGCGTTGCGCGTCACCCTTGCGGTGCCCGTGGCTTGTGATGGGATCAGTGCCGCCCGTGGATTCAATAACGATCTCCGACCAAAAGACGCCGGTATTGATGTGAACTGACGCAATCTTGGTCATGGCAATGCTCTCTTCGTTGCTGCCGAATAAGCGTGACTTGACGCGCGCCACCCGCTGCGGGCTTACGACCAGCCGCGTGGGGAAGAAGAAGTTGCCCTGAGTCCAACGGCTGGCCGTGAAAGTTTCAGCAGGAGAGGAGTCCATCGGATTGTCGATTGCGGCGATCACGGTTGTCAGTAGCGCCGCCGTCTCGGCGGCTGTCGCGGGGGCGTCTCGCCCGCGCACACATTACACCCATTCCAGCGCGCCTTTTTTCCACACCCAGATGTAACCGACGATCAAAATCGCCAGAAAGATCAGCATTTCGAGCAGGCCAAACAGCCCGAAGGCTTTGAACCTGACCGCCCACGGAAAGAGAAAAATCGTCTCCACGTCGAACACCACGAACAGAATCGCAATGATGTAGTAGCGCACCGTGTAGCGCCCGCGAGCGCTGTCGATCGGATCAATGCCGCACTCGTAGGGCATAAGCTTAGTCTTGCTCGGATTCGAAGGCCGCACGAGTTTGGCCGCCAGCAAAGTGATGGGCAGCAGAGTGCCGACGATGGCGATGAAGATGAAGATAGGTACGTAGTTTTGCGGCATAAGAGTCTTATCTCTTCAAGCAGCGCAGAACGTCATAGTAGCGCCGATGAGGTTCGCGTTCAAGAGACATGGCATGGAGCTGTCGACTTTTCGGAGGCGTCATCCTGAGCGCAGCCGTTTTTCAGGCGGAGCGAAGGATCTTGCGCGTATTAGGGATCTCGCGCGGACCGAGACTACGAGAATCCATTCCGTGTCAGCGGCAACTCCCGTACCCGCTTTCCCGTCGCGGCGAAGACCGCGTTGCACAGCGCTGGAACAAACGGAGGCACGCCGGGCTCTCCCACACCCGCAGGCGGTGCGACGCTTTCGACGATGTGAATGTCGACCTGCCGCGGCGCATCGTTCATTCTCGCCACTTGGTAATCGTAAAAATTGGATTGATCGATCGCGCCATTCGTCGCGGTGATCTCGCCGGTGCGGGCGATGCTGGTGCCGAACACAGCGGCGCCTTCGAACTGCTGGCGAACCATCTCGGGATTGGCGACGATTCCGGCGTCGACCGCGGTGTAGACGCGTGGAATCCGAATTGCATTTTGATCGTCCACCTCTACTTCAACGACGGTTGCGACGTAGGTGAAAAAGCTGCGATGAACGGCAATGCCCATGCCGGATCCTTTGCCGGATTTCTTTTTGCCCCAGTCGGCTTTTTCGGCGGCAATTTCGGCCACCCGGCGGAGGCGGGCGGTATCGTAAGGATATTTCTCCCCGACTCCCGGAGGCGCTTGCGAGCCTACGTCGATAGTGCGCGCGGATCCGATCAGCGTCATCAGGTAATCATACGGATCGCGCTTCGCGGCATAGGCGAGTTCATTCGCGAACGACTGCACCGCGAAGGCGTGATAAATGTTTGCGACCGAACGTAACCAGCCGATGCGCACGTGTGCAGCAGCCTGGCCGTTTTCCGAGCGGAAGTTGGGGACGTCGAAAGGCACGACGTTCCACCCCATGGACATTTCTCCGTCGCCACCGTAAACCTCGTTCTCTTTAAATGTCGATCCGATGGGCGGAAAGACCGAGCGCTGCAGCCAGGCCTTGGGTTTACCGCTGTCGTCGACCGCGGCCTTCAGGTACATGGCCGCAACGGAGTGGTAGTAGTCGAACTTGATGTCGTCTTCGCGGCTCCAGATAACTTTCACGGGCTTCCCGGTTTTTTTCGAAAGCAAAGCCGCTTCCACGGCATAGTCGGGCTTCGATTTGCGGCCGAAGCCCCCTCCCAGAAAAGTTACGTGGCAGGTGACGTTTTCTTTCTTGAGGCCCAGCGCCTTGGCCACTTCTTCCTGAACGCCCTGAGGATTTTGCGTGGGAGACCACACAATAACCTTTTCGCCTTGCGCGTCGCTTCGAAAATCGGCTACCGCAACCGGCGGCTCCATGGAGGCGTGCGCGAGATGAGGAGCGAAATATTCTGCTTCCACAATCTTCCCGCCCTTGGCGAATTCGGCGTCCGGGTCTCCAATGGTGTGGACCGCTTTGCCCGGTTGGCGCGCGGTTCGCTGCAATTCTTTTCTGTATTCGGCCGAGTTATAGCTCGCGTTGCGACCATTGTCCCATTCGACTTTCAGTTGCTTGCGGCCCTTGAATGCGGCAAAGGTATTGTCCGCAATGACGGCAACGCCGCCCAGAGGCTGGAAGGCGTGCGGCGGTTTGAAGGGATCGATCGCAATGGTTTTCTTTACGCCGATCACCTTCAGGGCCGCGGAGTCGTCAACGGATTTAACTTTTCCTCCGAGCACCGGAGGATGAGCGATGGCGGCGTAGAGCATCCCGTCGACGCGAACATCCATGCCGAATAGGGGCTTGCCGGAACAAACTTCCGTGACGTCGTACCCAGGTGCGGGTTTGCCGATGTAACGCCATTGCTGCGGCGTCTTGAGCTGCAACTCCTCCTTCTTCGGGACCGGTTGTTTGGCCGCAAGCGCCGCGAGCTCTCCGTAGCCGAACTTGCGGCTGGAATTCTTGTCGGAGACGACGTGCATGGGATCGGCCACACACTGCGATTCCGGAATATTCCACTGCTGTGCGGCGGCGCGCACGAGCATTAGACGGGCAGTGGCGCCGGCTTCGCGCAAAACGTCGAAAAACTCGCGCACCGAGTGCGAACCGTCAGTGTCTTGCGAGCCGTAGGCAGCATCGCCATCGGCTTGGATAACTTGCACGCGGCTCCAGTCGGCGTCGAGTTCGTCGGCAAGTATGCGCGGCAAGCTGGTCCGAACGCCGTTCCCCATCTCCGACCGGTGGGCCACGATGTAAACCGCGCCGTCGCTGTGAATGCCGACAAACAGACTGGGATGAAACGCGGTCGCATCGATGGACGACAGTGCCCCAGACGGGGTTGCCCCACTTCTCGCCGCCTTTGCGAGAACTGGGAATTCCGCGACACATAACACTTTGCGAGAACTGGGAATTCCGCGACACATAACACGAACGCGCTGGCCCCCAGCATGCCTTGCAGAAAGTTACGGCGGCTCACGTTTTCAATAGAGATTCTTTCGATGCTGAGCTTTTCAATGGCGCTCATACGGTCTCCTTCGCCGCCATCTTGATCGCGGCCCGAATCCGCTGGTAAGTCCCGCAGCGGCAAATATTGCCCGCCATGCCGGAGTCAATGTCATCGTCAGTCGGATGTGGCTTCGACGAGAGCAACGACACCGCCTGCATGATTTGTCCGGGCTGGCAATAGCCGCATTGCGGCACGTTCACTTCGGCCCACGCTTTCTGTACCGGATGCGCACCGTGGCTCGAGATCGCCTCGATGGTCGTGATCTCGAGACCCTCGACCGTGCGCATCTGCTTCGTGCACGAGCGGACCGCTTTTCCGTTTTGCAGCACGGTGCAAGCACCGCACAAAGCCATGCCGCAGCCGAATTTCGTTCCGGTCAGTCCCAGAATGTCGCGCACGTACCACAGAAGCGGCATCTCGGGATCGCCATCGAAAGTCTGGGCGTTTCCGTTCACCTTCAAATGAACCATGAGGCACATCCTGGAATGGAGTTGGAAATGACGGAGACATTCTACTGCGGAAGGGGCATGGGAGTGCAATCTCCAGGCTCGGAGCTGGTCAAGGTTTTTCCCAATGAGTGGCGCTGAACTGTTGCGGATCGAAAACCGCTGGGCTGAGCTTCACGT
>Ga0193751_1000734_pt1 | contig 23619 bp, 25 predicted proteins | sample L1c2metaG_FD_143050 | JGI IMG/M metagenome (GOLD analysis project Ga0193751, IMG submission 143050) | Soil microbial communities from a riparian zone of the East river system, Colorado, United States - L1c2 | ecosystem: Environmental > Terrestrial > Soil > Riparian zone | place: USA: East River... | reverse complement strand
AGCTACAAAAATCGCCTCAAACTATCGAACACACCGCCCGAACAACGATCTGCGAACGAAAGAAAAGCCTCAATTTCCAGTTTTTCAGCGAACTGCTAGAGCGCCACCAGCGGGCAGCCGCCTTCCGCCAACGGACGAAACGCCTGATCGCCCGGAATGGTGGCAATTATCCTGTAATAATCCCAGGACTTGGTCGATTCCGACGGCTTCTTCACCTGCGCAAAATACATGTCGTGAACCAGACGACCGTCCTCGCGCAGCCGCCCGTTCTTGACATAGAAATCGTTGACCGGGCGCTCGCGCATCTTCGCCATTACGGCCTTCGCCTTATCGGTGCCGGCGGCGGCAATGGCGCCGAGATAATGGCGGACAGCCGAATAGACGCTCGCCTGAGCCATGGTCGGCATCCTGCCATGCCGCTCGAAGAAGCGCTTCGACCATGCACGGGTCTCCTGGTCGCGGTCCCAGTAGAACGCCGTGACGAATTTCAGTCCCTGCGCTGCTTGAAGCTCCATGCTGTGAACATCGGAAATGAACACCAGCAGAGAAACGATCGTCTGATTTTTCGTCAAGCCGAACTCGTTCGCCTGCTTGGTGGCGTTGACCATGTCGCCGCCGCCATTGGCGAAGGCCACCACCTTCGCGCCCGAGGCCTGCGCCTGCAGCAAATAGGAGCTGAAATCCGCGGTGTTCAAGGGATGGCGCACGCTGCCGAGCACCTTGCCGCCGGCCGCCTTGACCGCGGCCGTTGCGTCCGCTTCCAGCGAATGACCAAAGGCATAGTCGACGGTGATGAAGAACCATGTGTCGCGTCCCTCCGCCACGATCGCTTTCGCAAGGCTCGTGGTGAGTGCGTAACTGTCGTAGATCCAGGAGGCTTCGGTCGACGTGCACGACTTGCCGGTAAAGGCCGTGCTCCCCACCGCTCCGGCAATCGCGATCCGGTTTTTCTCGGCGGCGAGTTGCTCGACCGCAAGGGCTACGGCCGAATGGTCAAATCCGATTGCCATGTCGACTTTGCCGACCTCGAACCATTCCCGCGCGATGGCGGCGCCGACATCGGATTTGTTCTGATGGTCGGCGAACACGATCTCGACGGGCTTGCCGAGCACGGCGCCCCCGGCGTCCTCGACCGCCATGCGCGCGGCGACAACCGAGCCCGGGCCGCCGAGATCGGCATAGAGGCCGGATTGGTCGTTGAGCACGCCAATTTTGACGACACCATCGGAAATCTGCGCGCGTGCACCCGGCGCACTAAAGCTCGCGGCTGCCAAAGCCAAGACAAGCACAAGCCGAAATCGCATGGCGTCTCTCCCGGTCGATGCGCGGCCCTTGATTGAGGCGCTTGGCGCGTGGCCAAGCGTAGGCCCGGCCTCATGCGGGCACAAGGTCATCCCGATCGCGCGGTGCGTGCCGATGACGTCATCCCCTCATGGTGAGGAGCGCGTCTTCGCGCGTCTCCGGACGATGCGGAGCCTGTCATCGGGCGCGCATTCGCGCGACCCGTTGGCATCGCCTTGAGAACCAGGAGGCCCGGGTGCGGCCATCCTTCGAGACGCCGCGCAAGCGCGGCTCCTCAGGATGAGGGAAAACACGCGGTTGCGACCCTCACACCGTCTTCTCCGGCCAGCGGCAGAGATCGTTGATCAGGCACACCTCGCAACGCGGCTTGCGGGCGAGGCAGGTGTAGCGGCCGTGCAGAATCAGCCAGTGATGGGCGTGCAACATGAATTCGGCCGGGATCACGCGCTCGAGCGCGAGCTCGACCTCAAGCGGCGTACGGCCTGGCGCCAGCCCGGTGCGATTGCCGACGCGAAACACGTGGGTATCGACCGCCATGGTGTGCTCGCCGAACGCCATGTTGAGCACGACGTTGGCGGTCTTGCGCCCGGCGCCCGGCAGCGATTCCAACTCCGTGCGGGTGCGCGGCACCTCGCCGGAGAACTCGGCGATCAGTTTTTCCGACAACGCGACGACGTGCCTCGCCTTGTTGCGGTACAGCCCGATGGTCTTGATGTAGTCGCGCAACCTCTCTTCACCGAGCGCCAGCATTTTTTGCGGCGTGTCGGCAACCTCAAACAGCGCGCGTGTCGCGCGATTGACGCCGGCATCGGTCGCTTGCGCCGACAGCACCACCGCCACCAAAAGCGTGAAAGGATTGAGATGCTCGAGCTCGCCCTTGGGCTCGGGATTGGCTTTGCGAAAGCGGCTGAACGCCTCGCGGACCTCGGCTGGTGTCCATGGTTTTGCCTTCTTGGCGACCGCTCGCGCCGGCCGCGGCTTGGACATTGCGCGCTTGCGCGATTTTTTGGCGCGTTTGGGCGGCGTGGGCGTCGATTTGGGCGGATGTCGGCGGCTGATTTTCGGCATGTTCCGGGTATACTGATACGTCATGACCGCAGGCAATGATTTTGATCCGAACGCCCAGCCGGAATTATTCTCCGCGCTGGTGACGCCGCACCGCTCGCTCAATCGCACCGGTTTTCTGGTGGTGATGGGGTTTGTCAGCGTGGTCAGCTTCGCCGCTGGGCTGGCGTTCCTGATGATCGGCGCCTGGCCGGTGCTCGGCTTTTTCAGCCTCGATGTGCTCGCGATCTACTGGGCGTTCCGGATCAATTTCCGCCACGCCAAAGCGAGCGAGGAAATCCTGGTGACGCCGTCCGAACTGCGCCTGCGCCGGGTCAGTCACCGCGGCCAAGTGGTTGAATTCGTGTTCAATCCGCTATGGGTGCAGCTCGATCGGAAAACCCATGCCGAATTCGGCGTCGAGAAGCTTTATCTGGTTTCAAAGGGCCGCCGGGTCGCCGTCGCGAGGTTTCTGGGTCCAGACGAAAAAGCTAGTTTTGCCAATGCCTTAGCTGCAGCCCTGCAGGCCGCGCGTCGTGGCCCGACCTTTAACCCGTTGGGATGAAGACAAATCGGAAATCGGGTGGATTGGACGCTCTGTCCGTCCTACATCGAGAGCATGATGAACCTTGCCATCCATGACCATCGCCTGACCAAACCCGGCCCGCTGAACGCGGCGCTGCGCGATTATGATTCGGTACGGCGCGCCATCGCCTTCATCTCGGAGCACTGGCGCGCGCAGCCGACCATCGAATCGGTGGCGGACGCGGCCGGCGTCACCCCCGACGAACTGCACCATCTGTTTCGCCGCTGGGCGGGGCTAACGCCGAAGGCCTTCATGCAGGCACTGACGCTCGACCACGCCAAGGGCCTGCTGCGCGATTCCGCCAGCGTGCTCGACGCGGCGCTGGACTCCGGCCTTTCCGGCCCGGGGCGGCTGCACGATCTGTTCGTCACCCATGAAGCAATGTCGCCGGGCGAATGGAAGAACGGCGGCGCCGGCATGACGCTGCGTTATGGATTTCATCCCTCGCCGTTCGGCACCGCCGTGGTGATCGCCAGCGGCCGCGGCCTCGCCGGCCTCGCATTCGCCGATCCCGGCGAAGAAGTGGCCGCGCTCACCGACATGCAGCGGCGCTGGCTGCGCGCAACTTATGTCGAAGACCATCCCGGCACCGCTAGCCTCGCGCAGCGCATTTTCGACAAGAAACTGTGGCGACCGGATCAGCCGCTGCGCGTCACCCTGATCGGAACCGATTTCGAGGTCCGGGTGTGGGAGACGCTGTTGAAGATTCCGATGGGCCGCGCGGTCTGCTATTCCGACATCGCCACTAAAATCAAAAGCCCCAAGGCCTCGCGCGCGGTTGGGGCGGCGGTCGGCAAAAACCCGATCTCGTTCGTGGTGCCCTGCCATCGCGCGCTCGGCAAGAGCGGCGCATTGACCGGTTATCACTGGGGCATCACCCGCAAGCAGGCGATGATCGGCTGGGAAGCCGGACAGGTCGGAGTGCATTAGGACCCGACACGCTCCTGCGTCGTCGCCCCTGCGAAAGCAAGGGACCCATAACCACCAGCCTTTGTTGTCAAGGCAACTGGCCCACGCGCTCCACAGCGATTGCACGGCGTATGGGTCCCCGCTTTCGCGGGGACGACAGGGTCGTAGGGTGGGCAAAGCGGAAGCGTGCCCACCACCTAACCACCTTGATTTGAATTCCGCTGCTCGATGGTGGGCACGGCGCGTATGCGCCTTTGCCCACCCTACAGTCGTCTATCTTTCCAGCCGCTTCCACATGATCGCGGTGTCGCACAACCGGCCATCCGGAAACAGCGCGTAATCCGGAACGATGCCGGTTTGCTGCCAACCGGCGCGGAGGTAGAGCCGGTGACCGTTTTGGCCAGGCACGGTATCGAGCACCAGAAGCCAGCGGCCGAGCCGCCGGGCTTCTTCCTCCACCTTGGTCATCAGCGCGGCGCCGATGCCGCGGCCGCGCATGACGCGATGCACCAGCATTTTCTTGACGTCGGCGCGGTGGGGTTGATTGGGCGGCGTATCCAGCCCGAGCTGCACCGTGCCGACGATTTTGCCATCGAGTTTTGCGACCAGCAAAACGGTATCGCCCGCGGCGACCGAGCCGGCAACCTTCCGGAAAAAACCCAGCGCGGATTCGTGCGAGAATGGCGCCATGAAGCTGACGCTGGCGCCGCCTTCGACACAGTCGACCAGCACATCGGCCAGTTGATCGAGCGCCGCATCCGCGACCGGCGCGGCGAGCGAAACGATCTCGGCCTGCGTGCTCACGCCGCCAGATCGAGCTTCGTTGCGACGGTGGCGTCCGCGTTCAATTGGTAGATCACGGGAGCGCCAGTCGCGAGTTCGCGCGCCAGAATGCCTTCGGGGGTTAGCTTCTCCAGCACCATGATCAGCGCGCGCAGCGAGTTGCCATGGGCCACCACCAGCGTGCGCTCGCCGCGCAGCACGCAAGGAAGGATTTCCTGGACGTAATAGGGCAGGGTGCGCGCCAGCGTGTCCTTCAGGCTTTCGCCGCCGGGCGGCGCAACGTCGTAAGACCGACGCCAGACGTGCACTTGCTCCTCGCCCCATTTCTTGCGGGCGTCGTCCTTGTTGAGGCCCGACAGATCGCCGTAGTCACGCTCGTTGAGCGCGAGGTGCTTGCGAACGGCAACGCCGGTTTGGTCGAGCTCGGCCAGCGTCAGATCAAGCGTGTGCTGCGCGCGCAGCAACGCCGAGGTAAAGGCGATATCGAACTTTAGTCCTTTCGCCTTCAGTTTGCGGCCGGCTTCTTTGGCCTCCGCGATCCCCTTCTCGGTCAGATCGGGATCCTTCCAGCCGGTGAAAAGATTCTTCAAATTCCATTCGCTCTGGCCGTGACGCACCAGCACGAGAAGACGGTCGCTCATTGCTGCGCTTTCCGTTCGAAATTGAGTTAGAAATCACCGAGCCCGAGCACGTCGGCCATCGAGTACAGCGCGGGCTTCTTGCCGCGCGCCCACAAGGCGGCCGTGATGGCGCCTTGCGCGAACATGGTGCGGTCCTCGGCCCGGTGCGTCAGCTCGATGCGCTCCATCGGACCTGCGAAGATCACGCTGTGGTCGCCGGTGACGGTGCCGCCGCGCAACGACGCAAAGCCGATGTCGCCCGCCCGCCGCGCGCCGGTGACGCCGTCTCGTCCCCGCGCCGAATGCGCCTCAAGCGCAATCTTGCGGCCTGCGGCGGCGGCCTCGCCAAGCATCAAGGCGGTGCCCGACGGCGCGTCAATCTTGCCGCGGTGATGCATCTCGACGATCTCGATGTCGAAGTTCTCGTCCAGCGATTGCGCCACCCGCTTCACCAGCGCGGCGAGCAGGTTGACGCCGAGACTCATATTGCCCGACTTGACGACGACGGCGCGCGAGGTGACGCTCTTGATCACGGCGTCGTCGGATGCGGACAGCCCGGTGGTGCCGATCACGTGAATCATTCCGCGCTGGGCGGCGATGGCGACATTGGCGATGGTAGCGCCGGGTACGGTAAAGTCGATGATGCCATCGGCATTCGCCGACATCGACCAAAGGTCCGCCGACAGCTCTACGCCATTGGCCGGCAGGCCCGCCAGCACGCCGGCATCCTTGCCGAGCAGTTCAGAGCCGGGCGCTTCCAGCGCACCGGTAAGCACCGCGCCCTTGGTTTCGGAAATGACGCGCGTCAGCGCACGGCCCATCCGGCCGCCCGCCCCGGCAACGATCAAGCGCATGTCGGACATTTTTCAGACCTCACCCCCGCCGTATAGCCGGGGCAGCCCGTTCCGGCAACCGATCAGGCTCCCGGTTGCGGCCCGTCATAGCCCTCGATGATCACGAGGTCGCCTTCGGAATAGGGGCTGCGGAGGGCTATCAGGCGGACATATTCCGGCGAATTGTAGCAGGCGAGCGCGGTCTCGTAATCCTTGAACTCGAGCACCACATTGCGCGCGCGCGCGGAACCCTCTTTGGGCACGTGCTTGCCGCCGCGCACCAGAAACTTGGCGCCGTATTTCGCAAATACCGCGCCGTTCTGCGCGATATATTCCTTGTAGCCGTCCATGTCGTGGACGTCGATGCGCGCGATCCAGTAGCCCTTTGCCATCGGCTTATTCCTTCTTGCTATTTCACCCCAGCGCCTGCGCGATCTCGGCCTGGATGGCCTCCGCCGCCGCCCTGGGGTCAGGGGCGCCCGTCACAGGCCGTCCGACCACGAGATAATCCGAGCCGGCGGCCATCGCGCGGGCCGGCGTCATGATCCGTTTCTGGTCGCCGGTGGCGGTACCCGCCGGGCGGATGCCGGGGGTCACCAGACTCATCTGATGACCGACGCACTTGCGCAAACCGGCGGCCTCCTCGGGCGAACACACCAGTCCATCGACGCCGAGCAGCTTGGCCTGCTGGGCGCGGGCCTCGACCAGATCGGCGACGGAAAGGCGATAACCGGCGGCGTGGAGATCGCCGTCGTCGTAAGAGGTCAGCACGGTGACCGCGAGGATTTTCAGGCCCGATTGCCCGCGCGCTTCCACCGCCGCCTTCATGGTCTGCGGATAGGCGTGCACGGTGAGGAATGTCGCGCCAAGCGCGGACAGGCTCTCGACGCCGCGGGCCACCGTGTTGCCGATGTCGTGCAGCTTGAGATCGACAAACACCTTCTTGCCGTTATCCGTGAGTTGACGGACCAGCGATAATCCGCCGGCAAAGCTCAGCTGATAGCCGATCTTGTAGAACGTCACGCTGTCGCCGAGCCGGGCAATCATCGCTTCCGCTGGCGCAACCCCCGGCAAATCGAGCGCCACAATCAGTCGGTCGCGGGAAGCGATGGTGGATGGCTGCATGTCACCTCACATCATGCGTTGGGAAAATTCGATCAACTGCCGCACCAGCGCGCCGAGCGCCTCGATGTCGGCTGGATGTTTCAATCTGTCCATGTCGTCATAAGCGTCGCCGGAGAACGACAGCGCGAGCTGGTTCGGAATCACGATGGCACGGCAGGCGGTCAGGATCAGCCGCAGCGCCGCCAGCGACCGCGTACCGCCGAGCCGGCTTTCCGACGCCGCGGCAATCGCAAAGGCGCGGCCGCGAAACACCTGGCCGCGGGTTTCATTCGCATCCTGCACGCGGCTTACCCAATCGATGGTGTTCTTGACCAGCGGTGGCACGCTCGCATTGTACTCCGGCGTCACCAACAGGACGCCGTGATGGGCGCCGATCATGCGCTTGAGATTGACCGCGTTTTTCGGTACGCCGGATTTCGACTGCAGATCGCCGTCATAGATCGGCAGCGGAAAATCGGCGAGCGAAATGCGCGTGACCTCGACGCCAGCCTGGGCAAATTGATGCGCGGCCGCAGCCGCGAGCCTCGCATTGAGCGAGCCGGTGCGAAGCGAGCCGGGGATCACCAGGATTTTCAGCGCTGGCATGGACTACGCAGAACTCCGTTCCACCTCCCCGCAAGCGGGAGAGGGGGCGCACTTCCGTAACGGCTGCACGGTTTAGCTAGTACCCGCTTTCCGAAGTTCGTGATCCGGCTCCGCATCCTCGCGAACGAACTTCGGAAAGCAAAGGGTACTAGCAAGCCTATGATGCTAGTGCCGCTTTTCGATTTGAAGTTCCTGTTCGAGTTTGCCGCGGGTGATGCAGGAACTTCAAATCGGCGGCACTAGTCCTTCCGATACACCCAGACGCGGGCCGGCGGAAGGTTCATCCAGATGCGCTCCGAAGCTTCGGTGGAGATGCCCGGCAGTGATTTCGGGATCGGCGGGGCCACCGAATAGGTGAACTGCACGAACGGCGAACCTGGGGCGAGCGCGACAAGGGCCTCGCGAATCAGTTTCAGGCGCGTCAGCATCGGCTTGGTGACGAGCGGCAGGCCGGACACGACTGCGGAGGCCGGCGCGCTCAACACATTCCATAGCGAGTCGCGCAACGTATAGGCATCGCCCTGCACTACCTTGGCGTGCGGATAGCGATCGCGCAGCAACGCGCAGAAGCCAGGATTATATTCGACCAACACCAGGCGCCGCTGATCGACGCCGCGCTCGATCAGCGCGCTGGTGATCGCCCCGGTGCCAGGGCCGAGCTCGATGACGGGGCCGGAGGAATCGATATCGACATATTGGGCCATGGTGCGCGCCAAGACCCGTCCCGAAGGCATGACGGCGCCCATGTGAAGCGGCTTCTCGATCCATGACCGAAGAAAACGAACCTCATCGTCGAGACGAGGGGGCTTTTTCAACGCACGCACGGACGATTGCAAAGGCATGTCGCTACCAGGCGGGACCGCGTTTGCGCGGCAGTGTCAGAAAACAGTCACAAAGAGGTATAGGTAGCCGACGATACGGTCAAGCCGGACGCGCTCGCGCAGAGCTTTCAAACGTGCCGCGGTCTCGGCGATAAGACCATGCGCTCGCTATCATTTTCGCGCGCGGCCGAACGCAAGAGCGCGACCTTGTCCGCGACGCATCAGGTATTCGCGCGGTTGCCGAAGAAGTCCTTGACCTTGGTGAAGAAACCCGCTGCCTCCGGCTGGGTCGCGCCCGAGGATAATTTTTCGAATTCGGCCAGCAATTCCTGCTGTTTCTTGGTGAGATTTTGCGGCGTTTCGACCACGACCTGGACGTACATGTCTCCGGTCTGCCGCGAGCGAAGCACCGGCATGCCCTTTGATGCAATGCGAAAACGCCGGTTGGACTGGGTTCCCGAAGGTATTTTCACCTTGGTCTTGCCCTTGTCGATGGTGGGCACTTCGAATTCACCCCCGAGCGCCGCCGTCACCATCGAGATCGGCACGCGGCAGTGCAGGTCGGCGCCGTCGCGCTGAAAAAATTGGTGGCTTGCCAGCGACAGGAAAATGTAGAGGTCGCCGGGCGGCCCGCCGCGCACGCCGGCTTCGCCTTCCCCGGCCAGCCGAATGCGCGTGCCATCCTCCACCCCTTGCGGGATATTGACCGACAGCGTGCGATCGCGCGTCACCCGCCCCGAGCCCGCGCACGAAGGGCAGGGGTCTTCGATCATCTGGCCACGGCCCTGGCAGCCGGGGCAGGTTCGCTCCAGCGTGAAGAAGCCTTGCGCCTGCCGCACCCTTCCTGCGCCGCCGCACACCGAGCAGGCCCTCGGTTTGGTGCCGGCCTTGGCGCCGGTACCCGAACAGGATTCACAGGTGACCGAGACCGGAATTTCGATTTGGGCGGTCTTGCCGAGGAAGGCCTCCTCCAGCGTGATCTCCATGTTGTAGCGCAGGTCGGCGCCACGCTCACGCCCGCCACCGCGGCCGCGCTGCCCGGCCATGCCGAACAAGTCTTCAAAAATATCGGAGAATGACGAGGCGAAGCCGGCGCCGAAGCCGGGACCGCCGCCGCCGTGCTCGAACGCCGCATGACCGAAGCGGTCGTAGGCCGCGCGCTTCTCGCCGTCCTTGAGGATTTCGTAGGCTTCGTTGATTTCCTTGAAGCGCATCTCGCTGGTGGCGTCGCCCGGATTCTTGTCCGGATGCCATTTCATCGCGAGCTTGCGGAATGCCGCCTTGAGCTTGGATTCGTCCGCGCTTCGATCGACTTCAAGGGTTTCGTAATAGCAGCGCTTGGTGGACATCCGTCAAACCCGCCCGAAGTTCATCTTGATTCCGAAGCAGTGCCGCTCACACAATGCCGCCTGCGGCTCAACGAAAAATGACCCCCATCCGTCGAGACGCTCGCTTTGCGTGCTCGTCAGAATGAGGGTCATGGCGTCAGCCCTTAAGCGGATTTCTTGTTGTTCTTGTCGTCGTCGACCTCGGTAAATTCCGCGTCGACCACGTCGTCCTTTGCAGCATCCTTGGCCGCATCGCTCTCGGCCTGCTGCTTGTACATCGCCTCGCCGAGCTTCATCGACGCCTGCGCCAACGTGTTGGTCTTGGTCTTGATCGCCTCGGCGTCTTCGCCCTTCAGCGCTTCCTTCAGATCGCTGACCGCGTCTTCGATGGCGCGCCGCTCGCCTTCGGCGATCTTCGAGCCATGTTCCGCCAGCGCCTTCTCGGTGGAATGCACCAGCGCGTCGGCGTGGTTCTTGGCGTCGACCGCTTCGCGGCGTTTCTTGTCTTCGGCGGCGTTGGCCTCGGCGTCCTTGACCATCTTCTGGATGTCGGCCTCGGACAGGCCGCCGGAGGCCTGAATCCGGATCTGCTGTTCCTTGCCGGTCGCCTTGTCCTTGGCCGAGACGTTGACGATGCCATTGGCGTCGATATCGAAGGTGACCTCGATTTGCGGCATGCCGCGCGGCGCCGGAGGAATTCCCATCAAATCGAACTGGCCGAGAACCTTGTTGTCGGCCGCCATTTCGCGTTCGCCCTGGAAGACGCGGATGGTGACGGCGTTCTGATTGTCCTCGGCGGTGGAGAACACCTGGCTCTTCTTGGTCGGGATCGTGGTGTTGCGGTCGATGATGCGGGTGAACACGCCACCCAGCGTTTCGATGCCGAGCGAGAGCGGGGTCACGTCGAGCAGCAGCACGTCCTTGACGTCGCCTTGCAGCACGCCGGCCTGGATCGCGGCGCCAATGGCCACGACTTCGTCGGGGTTGACGCCCTTGTGCGGCTCCTTGCCGAACAACTGCTTCACCACTTCCTGCACCTTCGGCATCCGGGTCATGCCGCCGACCAGCACCACTTCGCCGATCTCGCCGGCGGTGAGGCCGGCGTCCTTCAACGCCTTGCGGCAGGGCTCGATGGTCTTCTGGATGAGATCGTCGACCAGCGCCTCGAACTTAGCGCGCGTCAACTTCATCGTCAGATGCTTCGGCCCGGACTGATCGGCGGTGATGAACGGCAGGTTGATTTCGGTCTGCGTGGTCGAGGACAATTCGATCTTGGCCTTTTCGGCGGCCTCTTTCAGGCGCTGCAAGGCAAGCTTGTCGTTGCGCAGGTTGATGCCCTGCTCCTTCTGGAATTCATCGGCCAGGTAGTTCACAAGCCGCATGTCGAAGTCTTCGCCGCCGAGGAAGGTGTCGCCGTTGGTCGACTTGACCTCGAACACGCCGTCCCCGATCTCCAGGATCGAGACGTCGAAGGTGCCGCCGCCGAGGTCGTACACCGCGATGGTGCCGGATTTCGACTTGTCGAGACCGTAGGCCAAGGCGGCCGCGGTCGGCTCGTTGATGATACGCAGCACCTCGAGGCCGGCGATCTTGCCGGCGTCCTTGGTGGCCTGGCGTTGCGCGTCGTTGAAATAGGCGGGAACGGTGATGACGGCCTGCTCGACCTTCTGGCCAAGATGGGCCTCAGCCGTTTCCTTCATCTTCTGCAGGATGAACGCGGAGATCTGGGACGGCGAGTAGGTCTTGCCGTCGGCTTCGACCCAGGCGTCGCCATTGGACGCTTTGATGATCTTGTAGGGGACGAGCTTCTTGTCCTTTTCCACCATCGGATCGTCGTAGCGGCGGCCGACCAGGCGCTTGACCGCAAAGAAGGTCCGCTCGGGATTGGTCACCGCCTGGCGCTTGGCGGGTTGGCCGACGAGGCGCTCGCCATCATCGCTGAAGGCGACGATGGACGGGGTCGTCCGCATGCCCTCGGCGTTTTCAATGACTTTCGCTGTCTTGCCTTCCATTACGGCGACGCACGAATTGGTGGTGCCGAGATCGATCCCAATGACCTTTCCCATGGTCCTCATATCCTTCTTTTTGCGGCAGGTTGGCTGGGCCCTGACGGCGCACCGATCCAAACCCCCAACGATCAAATACTCGCGATATTGCGACGGTGAGCCTCATATAGGAGGGGGTGTAGGGCCTGCAAGGAGGCGGACGCAACCTTGAGCCCTGAAAACCCTCTGGCGTGAAAGATAGTGTCGGCGTAAGGCCAGCAAACCGGACCCGCCGGGGCGAGGGCCGGCGCCGCTGTTACCGGGACCGCAAAACCGTTAAAAGCGAGCGAACCGATCGAGTGTCCCGCAAGGGGACGACAGGGCCGACCACCGAACGGCCGTAATGCGAACCCAGTAAAATGCCGATGAAGCGCATCCGACTATTTTCTGCTGTGGCCGTGCTGTTTGCCACGCTGGGGCCTGTCTGCGCCGCGGAGGCGGTATTTCCGCCCGGTGTCCGGGTCGGGATGACCCCCCTTGTGGGCCTCGTCCCCGCCAAGACATTCGCGGGCTTTGAGACTCGGGACGAAAGCGTCAAGGTCCTGGTGGCGGAGCTTCCGCCGGAGGCCTATGGCGAAGTCATGAATGCGCTCAAGGCCAATCCGGCGGTGGCGAGCGGCGTCAAGCCCGAGAGCATCGAGACCGCGGCGGGCACGGCCTATTACACGGCTGAGACCGCGAGGGCCGGCACCAGCGTGGTGCGGCGCTATTCGATGATCCTGTCGGGCGGCACCTTCTCCGGCTATGTCGCCGTTCAGGTCCCCGAGAACGCCGGCAAAATCTATTCCGACGAGGCGGTCCGGCAAATGTTTGCCTCCGCGGTGATCCGCAAGGAAGTTCCGGTCGAGGAGAAACTCGGATTGATGCCGTTCAAGGTCAGCGAGCTCAGCGATTTCAAGAATGTCCGCACGCTGACGCCGGGCGCCGCGATCGTTCTCGCCGATGGCGACGAGGCAACGGGCTTCGAGGCTGCGCCCTTCATGGTGATCGGCCTGATGGGATCGGCGCCAGCGCAACCGGACGATCGCGGCCGCTTCGCCGAGCAGGCGGCAACCTCGATTCCCGGGGTCCGCAACTGGCGGATTACGATGTCGGAGCCGGTCCGCATCGACGGCATCGCCGGATACGAAACGCGGTTAGATGCGACCAGCGGCAAGGACAATACGCCGGTCACCGTGGTGCAATGGTTGCGCTTCGGCGGCGGCCAGAACTCATTGCGAATTATCGGCAGCGCGCCGCGCGACCAGTGGGCGAAAGCCTTCCCGCGCTTTCGCGCCGTGCGCGACGGGATTCAGCCGCACTGAGCCGATATCCCGCTGAGAATGTCGTCATGGCCGGGCTTCGTCCCGGCCATCCACGTCTTTCTTGCTTAGGTGCAGCTAAGACGTGGATGCCCGGGACGAAGCCCGGGCATGACGACAAGCGAATCACTTTTCAAATGATTTTAGAAAGAGCCTGAAAATTTGGCGGGATTTTGCTTAGGCTCTCAACCCCGTTCGGAAGCGCCGGCCTTTACCCCGCCTTTGGCAACGGCAACGAGCGCCGGCCGCAGCACGCGATCGCCGATCGTGTAACCGGCCTGCACGACCTGCACGACCGTCCCCGGTGGCACCGAGGCGTCGGGGACCTCGTACATCGCCTGCTGAAAATTCGGATCAAATTTCTCGCCCGAGGGATCGAATTTCTTGACGCCGTTTTTCTCGAGCGCATTGAGCAACGAGCGCTCGGTCAGCTCGACGCCCTCGATCAGCGCCTTCAGGTTGGGATCGGCCGATTCGCGGGTCTCGGTCGGAACCGCATCGAGCGCACGCTGCAGGCTGTCCGCGATGTCGAGCACGTCGCGGGCAAATCCGGTGATGCCATAGATCCGCGCATCGGCCACCTCGCGCGCCGTGCGCTTGCGCAAATTTTCCATCTCTGCAAGCGTCCGCAGCATCTTGTCACGCAACTCCGCGGCTTCCTTGGCCAGCGCCTCGACGGAACCTTCCTCGGGATCGTCGGGCATGATGTAGGGTTTTGAGACTACGGGCTCACCGGTCTGGGCCGGGTTCGCCGGGTCATTGTTCGGCCGGGTCGGATCGGTCATAAGACTGCCTTCGCAAAAAACCGTTCGGTCAAGTGGGGAATGCTGGCCCGGATATCGTGCTTTAGGCCCGGAAAATCAAGCGCCGCGCGTTTTCAACCACGCCCACGGGCGATTCGATCCGCAGGCGGGTACCGCTCCGCGCGCAGAAATTGCGCAAAAAGGCAGGGTCCGGCGGCTATCCGGACCGGTCATCCACCAAGCATGCGGCTGACAATGCGCGCCGCATAATCCACCGTCGGGATCACCCGGGCGTAGTTGAGCCGGGTCGGTCCGATGACCCCGAGAACACCGACAATATGACCGGCGCCGTCACTATAGGGGGCGATGATGGTGGAAGAGCCCGACAGTGAAAACAGCTTGTTCTCCGATCCGATGAAAATCCGCACGCCCTCGGCGCGCTCGGCGCGGCCCAACAGGTCGATCACGCCGCGCTTGGTCTCGAGATCGTCGAACAATAACCTGACGCGCTCGAGGTCCTCGAGCGCATGCAGGTCTTCCAGGAGATTGGCGTGCCCGCGCACGATCAGCTGCCGGTCGTCATTGTCGCCGCCGGACCAGCTTGCGATCCCCGCCGCGATCACCTTCTGCGTCAATTGATCGAGCTCGGCGCGGCTTTGCGCCAACGCGGTTTCAAGTTCGAGACGGGCTTCCGCCAGCGTTCGTCCCCTGATCCGCGCATTGAGAAAATTGGTGGCTTCGGTCAGCGCCGAGGAGGGAACGCCCGGCGGCAGCGTCAGCACGCGGTTTTCGACCTGGCCATCCTCGCCGACCAGAACCGCCAGCGCGCGCTCCGGCTCGAGCCGCACGAATTCGATATGTTTCAGCCGCGAATTGGATTTTGCGGTGAGCACGACGGCGGCCGCCCGGGTGAGCCCGGACAGCCGCGTCAGCGCGTCGCCAAGGGCGGCCTCAACCGATTGCGCCTTGCCGACGGAGGCAAGCTGGGTCTGGATCGACTGCCGCTCTGACTCGGTGAGATCACCGACCTGCATCAGGGCGTCGACGAAAAACCGCAAGCCGAATTCGGTCGGCAGCCTCCCGGCCGAGGTGTGCGGAGCGTAAATCAGGCCGAGCGCCTCGAGGTCGGCCATCACGTTGCGGACTGAGGCCGGCGACAGCGGCACCGCGATCAGGCGGGAGATGTTGCGCGAGCCGACCGGTTCGCCAGTCGCAAGGTAACTCTCGACGATCTGGCGGAAGATATCGCGCGAGCGCTCGTTGAGCTGGGCAAGCCCGGCATGCGAAGCGATCAGGCCTATCGGTTCGTGGTGGGCCACCCGGCAACTCCCGACGACGAGTAACCCCTAATCTGGTCATCTTGGGGGCCGGTGACAAGCAGGCAATGACCGCAAAGCATGGGCCAAAAGGCCCTTGCCGCTGCCCGCCGGCGCTCCTACAAGCACCGCGAGCCTAAAACCTTGCTGAATTTTGGAGGATTTCCCATGCGGCCAAGCCGCCGTGCGCCGGATGAGCTGCGCGCCGTGTCGCTGGAACGCGGCGTGGTCAAATTTGCCGAGGGGTCCTGCATGGTTAAATTCGGCGACACCCATGTGCTGGTGACGGCGACGCTGGAGGAGCGGTTGCCGCCCTGGCTCAAGGGCCAGGGCCGCGGCTGGGTGACGGCCGAATACGGCATGCTGCCGCGCGCAACCCTCGAGCGCACCCGCCGCGAGGCCTCCGCCGGCAAACAGAACGGCCGCACCGTCGAGATCCAGCGCCTGATCGGCCGCTCGCTGCGCGCCACCGTCGACCTCGAAGCACTGGGCGAGCGCCAGATCACGGTGGACTGCGACGTGCTGCAGGCCGATGGCGGGACGCGGACGGCCTCGATCACCGGCGCCTGGGTCGCGCTCGCCGACTGCCTCGGCTGGATGAAGGCCCGCAACATGCTCAAGGCCAACGTGCTGCGCGACAATGTCGCCGCGATCTCGTGCGGCATCTATAACGGCACGCCGGTGCTCGACCTCGATTACGCCGAGGATTCGGAAGCCGAAACCGACGCCAATTTCGTCATGACCGGCGACGGGCGGATCATCGAGGTGCAGGGCACGGCGGAGAAGACGCCATTCTCGCAGGACGAATTTCTCGCATTGATGGCGCTGGCGCGCAAAGGCGTGGCGCGGCTGGTGGATTTGCAAAAGCTGGCGGTGGCGTGAGTAAACCATGCATCGTCGAATCAGAGGCCAACTCGTGATCGCGACCCATAACCCCGGCAAGCTCGCCGAGATGCGCGAACTGTTGGCGCCGCACGGCGTCGAGGCGGTATCAGCTGCGGAGCTCGGCCTCGGCGAGCCCGACGAGACCGGCGACAGTTTTGCCGCCAACGCCCGGATCAAGGCGATCGCCGCGGCCGTGGCCGCGCAGCTTCCGGCCTTCGCCGATGATTCAGGACTAGTGGTCGATGCGCTCGACGGCGCGCCCGGCATCCACTCGGCGCGCTGGGCCGGGCAGAGCAAGGACTTCACCGCCGCGATGAGCCGGATCGAACGGCTGTTGCAAGAGCGCGGCGCCACGCAACCCGAACAGCGGCGCGCACATTTCGTGTCCGCGCTGTGCGTCGCCTGGCCCGACGGTCATGTAGAGGAAGTCGAGGCGCGCGCCGACGGAATCCTGGTGTGGCCGCCGCGCGGCAGCGCTGGCTTCGGTTACGATCCGGCGTTCTTGCCGGACGGGCACACAAGCACCTTCGGCGAAATGACCTCGATCGAGAAGCACGGCCTGCCGCCGCTGGGAAAAGGCCTGTCGCACCGCGCCCGCGCCTTCGTCAAACTGGCGGAGATCTGCCTTGACTAGCGTGGAGCGCAACAAGAAAGCCTTCGGCGTTTACGTGCACTGGCCGTTTTGCCTGTCGAAATGCCCGTATTGCGATTTCAACAGCCATGTCCGTCACGCTCCCATCGATGAGGAACGTTTCGCGCAGGCCTTCGCGTGCGAAATCGAAGCCACCGCGACGCGCGTTCCCTCCCGCGAAGTATCGTCGATCTTTCTCGGCGGCGGCACGCCCTCGTTGATGCGGCCGCAAACCGTGGGCGCAATTCTCGATGCGATCGGCAAGCACTGGCGCGTGGCTTTGGATGTCGAGGTGACGCTCGAGGCCAACCCCACCAGCGTCGAGGCCACGCGGTTTGCCGGCTATCGCGCAGCCGGCGTCAACCGCGTCTCGCTTGGCGTGCAGGCGCTCGATGACGCCTCACTGAAGGCGCTCGGCCGCCTGCATACCGCGCAGGAAGCGCTCGATGCGGTTGCGATCGCCCGCAGCATCTTCGAGCGCTATTCGTTCGATCTGATCTACGCCCGTCCCGATCAGACGCCGAAGATGTGGGCGGACGAACTCAAGCACGCGATTGCGGAAGCAGCCGAGCATCTGTCGCTCTATCAACTGACGATCGAGGAGGGCACGCCGTTTTTCGGCCTGCATGCCGCCGGCAAATTGCAGACACCGGACGAGGCGGCGGCCCGCGCGCTATATGACGTGACGCAGGAAATCTGCGCCAGCCACGGTCTGCCGGCCTACGAGATTTCCAATCACGCGCGCGGCGGCGCCGAATGCCGGCATAACCTCGTCTACTGGCGCGGCGAGGAATATGCCGGCATCGGTCCCGGCGCCCATGGCCGCCTCGATATCGACGGCGCGCGGCACGCGATCGCGACCGAAAAGCGCCCCGAGGCCTGGCTGATGCGCGTCGAGGCCAATGGCCACGGGCTCATCACCGACGATTGCCTCAACAGCGAAGAGCGCGCCGATGAATTCCTGCTGATGGGTTTGCGGCTCGCCGAGGGCATCGATCCGCAAGCCTATGCCGATTTGTCCGGCCGCGCGCTCGATCCCGGCCGCATCGCGATCCTGCGCGAACAAGGCGCGATCGTGATCGATGAGAGCGGCCGGCTGCGGGTGACGCAAGCCGGCTTCCCGGTGCTCGATGCGGTGGTGGCGGATCTGGCGGCGTGACTCTCGCTCCCTCGCCCCGCTCTTGCGGGGAGAGGGTTGGGGTGAGGGGCTGCTTCGGCATATTGCTATGATGATGATGTGCGGTGAGTCCCCCTCACCCGGATCGCAAAGAGCGATCCGACCTCTCCCCGCAAGCGGGGAGAGGTGACGCGCGGGAACGACAGGGGCTACGCCCCAAAGCTCTTCGGTGAGCCGGCGACCGGCACCGAGCCGCTTGTGCCCACGCGCATCACCGCAAGGCCGCGCTCATTGGTGCCGTCGGGGCGGAAGCGAAACAGGCCGTCGATGCCGGCAAAGCCGGATGGATTGAGCAGCACGTCAGAGGAGAAACGTTGCCCGCCCTGGGTTCGCGCCAAGGCGGCGGCCAGCGCCACCGCGTCATAGGCGAGCGTTGCGGTTCGCACCGGCTCGTTGCCGAATTTGGCGCGGTAGCGGTTGGAGAAGCCTCGAAAGCCGGAAGGATCCGGCGCGGCGAACAGCCCGCCCTGCAATTTGGCGCTCGCGAACACGCGCGGGTTGTCCCAAAGTCCGGTGCCGAGCAACTGCACGTTCTTCAAATTGGCGCCGGCTGCGGTCAGCGCGTCGGCGACCGCCACCACCGCGTCGCCGTCATCGGCCAACAATAGCGCGTCGGCCTGGCCGAGCGCCTGCGCCACCCTGGTCGCCGCCGCCGCGCGGTCGGCGCCGTATTTTTCGAACGCGACGATCCGCCCGCCCCTTCGCGGCACCGCCTGCTTGAAGGCGGCCTCCACCACATTGCCATAGGCGTTCTCCGGCAGCATGGCGGCGAAGGATCGTTTGCCGATGCTGGCGGAATATTCAACGATCCGGTTGACGTCCGACTCCGGCAGGAAGCTCAAGAGATAGACGCCACGGCCGGCCACGCTTGAATCGGTCGAGAACGCGATCACGGAAATGCCGCGCCCGCGCGCGGCCTGTGCCGTCGCCGGAACCGATGACGCAAACAGCGGGCCGAGGATGATTTCGGCGCCTTCGTCGAGCGCCTGCTGGGCGCCCTGCTGCGCGCCTTGCGGACTGCCGGCGTCATCCTTGATCAAAAGCCGGATATTGGGATTGAGGAATTCGGTGAGCGCCATCTCGGCGGCGCTCTTCATCGATTGGGCGGCAACGCCGGCATTGCCCGACGCTGACAGCGGCAGAACCAGGCCGACCTTGACCTGCCCGGTGCCGACCGCAACCGGCTGTTGCGGCGCGCCCGCGGGACCCGCGGGCTGTGAGCTGAATGGATTGGAAAACTGACTCAGACTCTCCTGCACGTTGGCGCAAGCCGTAAGCAGCGGCGCGCCGAGAATGAGGCCAACCGCGGTCCGTCGCGTGGTCAAGGAAGTCGAAGCCCAGGAAGAAGCCCAAGAATTTGAAACCCGGGAATCTGAAACCCAAGAATCTGAGGTCAGGCAATCCGACGTCAGAAGATCCGAAGCCCGAGATTTGGCGATCTCCGACTTGGCAACCTGTGACTTGGCAGGTTGAGACTTGGGATTGAACGGACCCACCATTGCATCTCTTCTCTTGACCGACCCGGATCGGCCAGGACTTAGCCCTCGCCAAGGATCAGGAGGGTGGATTTAGGCATATTGTCGGCGAATAGTTAACCAAAACAAAAGGTTTATGGCGTTGTCGCACCGATGCCGGTTGCAGGCCGGCTCCATTACCACGCGCGAGGAAGCCCGCCATTTCGGCCCCTCATGCGCGCAAGCCCCTTTCATCCCTGCAGGGCCTGTTGGTTTGACGCCTTCGCGCGAACCACCCACGGGCAACGTCCGAGGGCAAGCTTCGCTCGAAAACGCTCTGGATCATTGTGAGCATGATCTTCCCGGAAAACTGGTTCCCACTTTTCCGGATCATGCCTAGATTGGCATTATGCGCGCAAAAGCTGCTTCCACAAACACCCCTGTTGGCCTCACCGGACCGCCCGAGCGGACATTTTCCGTGGCCGGCCACACCCTGACCGCGCCGAAGCCGGTTCCGGGTCTGTACCTGGTGGCAACGCCGATCGGTAATCTCGGCGACATCACGCTCCGCGCCCTTCAAACCTTGGCCGGCGTCGACATCGTCGCCTGCGAAGATACCCGCATCACCCGCCGGCTGACCGAGCGTTATGAAATCGCAGCCGAGCTCAAACCCTATCACGAGCACAACGCCGCGCTGGCGCGGCCGAAGATCCTTGAACGGCTGGCGCAGGGCGCCTCGATCGCGCTGGTCTCCGACGCCGGGACGCCTTTGATCTCCGATCCCGGCTTCAAATTGGTGCGCGAGGTCTGCGCGGCCGGCCATCCGGTGATCGCGCTGCCGGGGCCCTCCTCGGTGCTGGCGGCGCTGTCGGTGGCGGCACTTCCTACCGATCGTTTCTTCTTCGAAGGATTCTTGCCGCCCAAATCTGCCGCGCGCCGCGCGCGATTGATCGAGCTGTCGCGCATCGATGCGACGCTGGTGATGTTCGAATCCGGCAACCGCATCCAGGACACGCTTGGCGATCTCGCCGAGATGATGGGCGCGCGCGATGCCGCGATCTGCCGCGAGATGACCAAGATGCATGAGGACATTCGCCGTGCGCCGGTCGCCGAACTGGCGCGATTGGCGGATCGGCTCGAGACGCGCGGCGAGTTCGTGCTGGTGGTCGGGCCGCCGGCGGCGGGCGCGCAAGCCATCAGCGAAGCTGCGCTGGACGATCTGCTGCGAAACCGGCTCAAGCGCGACAGCGTCAAGGATGCGGTCGCCCATGCGGTGGAATTGTCAGGACGGCCGCGCCGCGAAATCTATGCCCGCGCGCTTGAACTTGCCAGGGAAAGCAAGAAGGAAAGCGAGAAGGAAACCGAGATCGAAAGCGGGAAGGGTGGCCATGGCCAAACCTGACGCAATGCCTGACACCACGGCGGACACAAAGACCGACGGCGCCGCCCCGCCGGACAAGCTCGCGAAGGTCGCTTCGCCGGCGCACCTCGCCGCGTTTCGCACCGGCCTCTCGGCGGAAGCCCGCGCCGCCGCTTATTTGATGGCCAAGGGCTATCGCATCCTGGCCAAGCGCTTTCGCACGCCCTATGGCGAGATCGACATCGTGGCGCGGCGGCGTGGGCTTTTGGCCTTCATCGAGGTCAAGGCGCGCGCCAGCCTCGATGAGGCGGCTTACGCGGTAACGCCGCGCCAGCAGGCGCGCATTATTGCGGCGGCGCAGGCCTGGCTGATGGCGCACCCCGAACATGCCGATTTCGAGCTTCGTTTTGACGCCATGCTGATTGCGCCCCGGCGGTTGCCGCGCCATCTGTTAGCGGCGTTCGACGCCAGCACTTAAGCCCCCGACACAGCAAGCAGAGCGGACCCCGCCCATGAAATTGAACGTCGCCGTCCAGATGGACCCGATCGCGCGCATCAACATCGGCGGCGATTCGACCTTCGCGCTGCTGCTGGAGGGGCAGAGGCGCGGCCACGGCTTGTCCTATTACACGCCGGACAAACTCTCGCTAAAGGGTGAGGAGCTGGTCGCGCCGGTGCAGTTCCTCTCCGTGCGCGACGACGCCGGCGACCATTTTACGCTGGGCGAGCCACATCGCGAGAATCTCAGCGCTTTCGACGTCATCCTGCTGCGGCAGGACCCGCCGTTTGATCTCGCCTATATCACCTCGACGCATCTGCTCGAACGGCTGCAGCCGAAGACACTGGTGGTGAACGATCCGGCCAGCGTGCGCAACGCGCCGGAAAAGCTGTTCGTGATGGATTTCCCGCATCTGATGCCGCCGACCTTGATCTCGCGCGACCTCGACGAGATCAACGCGTTCCGCGACGAGCACGGCGCGGTGGTGATGAAGCCGCTGCACGGCCATGGCGGGGCTGCGGTGTTTCGCATCATGCCGCAGGACATGAATTTCGGCTCCTTGTTCGACATGTTTTCCGTGACCTTCAAGGAGCCCTGGGTGATCCAGCGCTTCCTGCCCGAGGTCAAGCATGGCGACAAGCGCATCATCCTGGTCGACGGCGAATTCGCCGGCGCCGTCAACCGCGTGCCGGCGGCGGACGATTTGCGTTCCAACATGGTGCGCGGCGGCGCCGCGCAAGCCACCGATCTGACCGACCGCGAGCGCGAAATCTGCGCTGGTTTGGGCCCGGCCTTGCGCCAGCGTGGGCTTTTATTCGTCGGCATCGACGTCATCGACGGCTATCTCACCGAGATCAACGTGACTTCGCCGACCGGCATCCGCGCCATCGCCCGGCTCGGCGGGCCCGACCTCGCGGCGAAGATCTGGGACGCGATTGAGAAAAAGCGAGCTTCGGGCTAGCCTCGCCTCCCGGTTGCGCTCGCGCCTTCCAAATGTCAAAAAGCGGTCGCAGCTTCCGGATACCCTTCGGCAAGCTCTACTCGGGTAAATCATTTCATAATCAACCGTGGAGGAAGACGCATGACATTGAATGTTTCGCGAAGGTCCCTGCTCGCGCTCGGCGCGGGCCTCGGCGCAACCGCCATGATGGGCGACAGCGCGCTGGCGCGGGCCCCGAAAGTCGGAACGCAGTCACCCTATTTCTATCGCTTCAATGTCGGCGGCGCCGAAGTCACCGCCGTATCCGACGGGCCGCTGTCGCTCGGCGACCCCAAGGGCACCTTCACCGGTGTGCCGGAGGATGAAATGCGGAAGATGCTGAGCGACAACTTCCTGTCGCCGACCAGCATCGTGCTGGAGCAGAATTCGCCGATCGTGAACATCGGCGACAAGCTCGTGCTGTTCGATACCGGCCTCGGCTCGACGAAAGGTTTTGGCCCGACCACGGGGCGCCAGCAGAAGAGCATGAAGGAAGCCGGCATCAAGCCGGAAGACATCGACGCGGTGGTGTTCTCGCACGCCCATCCCGACCATGTCGGCGGCGTGGTCGGCGACGACGGCAAGCCGCTATTCCCCAACGCGCAGTACTACATCGCCCAGAGCGACCTCGAGTTCTGGACCGATGAGGGCAAGAACAACGGTCCGCTCAAGGATTTCATCGCGATTGCCCGCAAGAACCTGCTGCCGGTGCGCGACCGCATCGTGTTCTACAAGGACGGCCAGGAATTCCTGCCCGGCATTCAGGCGATGTCAGCGCCCGGACACACCGTGGGCCACACCATCTTCATGATCACATCGGAAGGCAAATCCCTCGCCTACCTCGCCGACCTCACCCACCATCCGATCCTGCTGCTGGAAAAGCCACGAATGGAGTTTTCCTACGACACCGATCCAAAGCAGGCGGCGGCGAGCCGGGTGAAGATGCTGGACATGCTGGCGGCCAACAAGATCGCCGTGATGGCCTACCACTACCCGTGGCCGGGCATCGGCCATGTCGTCAAAACCGGCGAGGGTTTTCACTATATCGCCGAACCGATGACGATGGCGCTTTGAGGATGTGAGCGCTGGGGGAGGGCTGGTGGCCCGCCCCCGGCTTTCCCCGCGTTGCCCTACCGATACTGCCAAATGTTCACTAAATGTTCTTGCCAAGCTGACAGCCTTCTGCTACGTTTCCTGCAACTCAGGCTCGTAACTTCCTTATAGACTATTTTAGCTTGCGTAGCGGCTTCGAGCACGAAACAGCGCCAATCCCTCTACCTCCGGGGGTTGTTT
>Ga0193751_1000733_pt1 | contig 23683 bp, 22 predicted proteins | sample L1c2metaG_FD_143050 | JGI IMG/M metagenome (GOLD analysis project Ga0193751, IMG submission 143050) | Soil microbial communities from a riparian zone of the East river system, Colorado, United States - L1c2 | ecosystem: Environmental > Terrestrial > Soil > Riparian zone | place: USA: East River... | reverse complement strand
CGCCGTTGTCGGCGAGCACCCCCGAGAGCACGCCGGTGTGCGGGTTCTGTGCGACCCGAGCGAACACCGTCAAGAGCGCGGCCTGATCGGCGCCGTCAATCTGCGTGTAATTGCCGTTGCTCGTGTCGATCGGGCTGGCGTTCGCGGGCGTCGATCCGAGGATGTTGTCGCCCTTGAGCACCAGCGGCGAGTTGTTGAGGTCGAGGTCGGTGCCGGACACGTAAGCGGCGTTGCCGGCGACGATCGAATTGGCGAGCGTCACGCTCGCGCCACCGCCCGCGGTGTTATAGAGGCCGCCGCCCGACCCGTAGGCATAGTTTCCCGTGAGCGTCGAATTGTAGAGCTTAATGACGTTGGACCCGTCGCCGTTGATGCCGCCGCCGTTGCCGCCGCTGCTGTTGCCGGCGAGCGTCGCGTTGGTCAGCGTGCCGGTCGCGTTGCTGCCGAGATCGATTCCGCCGCCGGTACCTTGGCTGTAATTGCCCGAAAGCGTCGCATTGGTCAGCGTGACGGCGGCGTTCGTCCCGACGTCGATGCCGCCGCCGGCCTGAGAGCTGCTGTTCCCGTAAACGCTCGCGTTGGTGAGCGTGATGGCCGAGTCCTGCGCACCATAGATCCCGCCGCCCGCATAACCTTGGTTGCCGGTCACCTTGGAATTGTTCAGCGTGAGGGCATCCTGTTGCCCCACCGCGATGCCGCCGCCGTTGTTGGCGGGGCCGCTCGCGCCGTCAGTGATGACGAGGCCGTCGAGGGTTGCCGCGATCGTCGCGTTGGGCACACCGTCGTCGATGTTGAACGCGCGTGAAGTGCCGCCCGCATCGATCGTGATGCGAGGCGTGCCGTTGACGGCGCCGTCGATCGTGAGGCTTTTGGTGATGTCGAGCTCGCCGCTGGTCAGCATCAGCGTGCCGCCCGCGAGGGTCGGATCGAATTGGATGGTGTCGCCGGGATTGGCGAGGCTGAGGGCGTCACGCAGCGAACCCGTGCCGTTGTCGTTGAGATTAATGACCGTGATCGTCGCCATGATCCCTCTTCCCCGTCACCCTGGCGGTGACGTTACGTTGCCGCCTCGGGCGTGATCGCCGGCGCCGGCTGCGGCATGGTTTCGCTTTGCTTTTCCGCGCTCGGTTGTCGCACGATTCGGAACGCCTTGGAGTCCTTGAGGTCACGCCAGAACGCGAGCTGTGCATAGCGTTTGAACAGGTCGGGCGGCAGGATCGTCGCGCGCGATTGCGGCTTCACCTGCGGGCGCACCCGGTGCAGCCCGTCCATGCCGAGCTGGGCGTCGAATTCCGGGGCGTCGTATTCGACCTTGGCAAAGTCGTGCGGATAAGGCGCTTCGCCGAGGAAGTCGTAGACGAGCTTGAACACTTCGGCCGGGCGCGTCGTGAGCATGTCGTATTCCAGGAGCAGCACGCGCTCGGCATATTCCGAGTAGCAGGCCTCGCGCAGCCCGTGCCAGGCGAAGCCGACCAGGCGGTTGGCGTTGGCGAGCGCCTCGACCCGGGTGTAGACGGTCGCGCGCTCGGCCGCGTTGTTGAACAGCCGGGTGTGCTCGAACGCGTTGTTGCGGTACTGGCGCTCGAGCGAGTCCATCACCCAGGCGACATCACGCACGCAGCAGATGACTTTTGCCTCGGGGAAGAGCCGCATCAGCGCCGGCAGCTGCGCGGTCCAGGCGCGATTGGTGTCGAAAATCACCGGCTGCCCGTAGTCGGCGTAGTAGCTTTCGAACAGGCCGCGCAGCAGGCGCGCGCGCTGCGCCTCGCTCACCATGGTGGAGAGCTCGCTGCCGGCCGAAACCTGCGCGATCAGGTGGTCGAACAGCGCGGCCACCGGGCTCGACATGCCGGCATGGAAGCGCGGGTTCTGCCGCAGGATCGCCGCGGTGAGCGTCGAACCCGCCCGCGGCAGGCCGGAAATGAAATGGAACGCGCGCTCAGGCACCCGGAGACCTCCCCAGGCCTGAACCGATCCTAGCGAAAAAACCCCACCTCATCCCCGCTCACCCGCTGCCCGGCTGAGGGACCGGCAACCGAACGCACCTGCGCTGGCGTGCATCCGGCGCTCTCCTTCGCGGAACTCGGCATTTGGGTTGAACGTGACCGGCCGATCCTGCTTATGGCTCAATCCCGCGCCACAACCGAATCGCCCCGCCCGGCTTGGCCTTGGTTGCCCCCATTTTGTCCCATGCTGCCCGGAACGCCAAGAGGTGACCGGGCGCCCTTGACTATCCATGCGTAATAGTGTTATATGAATACTCAAAATTGGAGCACGGTTCGGCGCGGTGCGGGCGCTGGGGCCGCGCATGCGGAGGGTCCGCCTGTGGATTCCGGTAAATTCCAACGCGGCGAGCGGATTTGCATCGACCGGCGCGGCCGGGGCGCAAATGCGGCGCGGTGAGACCGCCCGTGACCGACCGCGGCTTCATCTTGTGTGCGATGCAGCGCGCACTTGTAAGTATCAGCGAAAATACAAGCGCGGCGTTGGCCGCATGCGGCCGGCTTCTGGAGTAACTAATTGGGTTCGCTCACAGAAATGGCTTGCCGAGGCGAGTGCAGTGCAACACGAGCCCCAAGCTAACAAGCGGAACAAGCGGCCCGGCGAATCCGGCGCAGCCAAGACCTGGTATCGCGGCCTTGGCTTGCTGACCGTTGCTGATTGCGGGACCGCGCGAGCCGCGGCCGCGACGGCCCGCCATGGGTTTTCCTTGCCGGCGCTTGCCGACTCGCGCCGGCACGCGAGGCGCCGCACGATACCCGGCTCATCCGGCGCGCGGCCGGTCCATACCCAACCGACTTCCCGTGACAACCTGACGCAAGAGGGCGGCGCAGACCCGCGGCCGCCGGTAGCGCTCCACCATGGCGCCCGGCGCTCAGCTCTTCGGCTTGCCGTCCCGCTCGCGCAGATAGTCCTCGCTCGTGCGCGGCGGCGGGCGGGCCGGGGCCGCGTAGGGGTCGAGCGCGTCCTCGGTGACGGCGGCGACGCGGCAGTCTTCGCACATCTTGAGAACGTCGAGCCGGCTGTTCGGCCCGCTGAACATCCAGTGCTTGCCTGCGAGCTTGGCGGCGACGCGCTCGATCGTGCTCCTGGTGCCGAACGGCTTGCCGCAGCGGATGCAGTTGAACGGCTCCTCCTGCTTGAGCACGCGCGCCGCCGCGGTGGTGGCGCGGAAGTCGAGCTGCGGGACGAGCGTGATGACCTTCTCCGGGCAGGTCGCCTGGCACAGGCCGCATTGCACGCAGGCGTCCTCGGTGAAGCGCAGGGTCGGGCGGTCGGGATCGTCGCCGAGCGCGCCGGTCGGGCAGGCGGCAACGCAGGCGAGACAGAGCGTGCAGCCGGCGACGTCGAGCTCGACCTTGCCGAACGGCGCGCCGGCCGGCAGCGCGACCAGATCGACCGGCGCCGGCGCCGCGTGAAAAAGCTCGCGCAGCGCTTGGCGGAGCACGTCGCGCTTGGCGCCGGCCGGCAGGAAGCCGGCCGGCTTGGCGGCCGGCTTGCCCGGCGCGATCGCGCGCAACGCTTCGCCGAGCGCGAACGGATCGTCGGTCTCGATGGCGGCGGCAACGCCCGCGCCGTAACCGAGCCCGGCGAGAATCGGCTCGGCCAGCGCCAGCGTACCGACGAGGCCGGCGATGTCATGGCGCGGCCGCGCGCGCAGCAACAGGCGCAGCGCGCCGGCGCCGTACGCGAACGCCGCCGCGATCGTCTCGAGCCCAATCTGGGTCAGCTCGTTGACGGCGAGCGGCAGCACGTTGGCGGGCAGGCCGTCGCCGTGACGCGCGAGCGCGTCGATCAGCGCGCCGCCGTGGCTCTCGTCGTGCATCAGGAGAATTGGCTGCGCTCCACCGGCTTCGCGATAAGCCGTGAGCAGGGTGCGCAGCTTGCGCATGAGCGCGTCGGCGGGCGGCAGCGCGTAGGATGCGGCGCCGGTCGGGCAGGCGGCGGCACAGCTGCCGCAGCCGGCGCATATTTCCGCGTCGATCGCCACGTGGTCGCCGGCGGGCGCGATGGCCGCGGTCGGGCACAGGTCGAGGCAGCGGCGGCAGCCGACGATCGACGAGCGCGAATGGGCGCACAGCGCGGCGGTGAACGTCACGTAGCGCGGCTTGTCGAAGGTGCCGACCAGCTCGCCGGCCTTCATCGTGGCGCGCAGCACCGCCGCCTCGTCGCGCGGATCGGCGCGCAGGTAGCCGTCGCGCAGGTCGGCGGCAGGAAACAGCGGCGCGCCGCCGGAGAGGTCGAGCACGATGTCGCAACGCGACACCGCGCCGTTGCGCCCCGGCGCGAACGCGAGCCGCCCGCGCGAGGACGGCAGCGCCGTGGCGTAACCGTCGATCGTCAGCTCGAACGCGCCGAGGCGGCCCTTGGCCGCGACGATGGTGCCGGTCACGACGGGACAATCGGTCACGCGCGGCGGCGCGATGTCGCCCGGCCGGGTGAGCAGCACCGTCACGTCGAGCCGGTCCTTGAGCATGCCGGCCGCTTCGAGCGCCCGCTCGTCGCGGCCGTAGATCAGGATCACGCCGTCGCTTTCGAGGCTCACGACGGGAACGGGCGGCATCGGCTCGGCGGCGGCGGCGATGAGCGCGGCGATCTTCGGCCCGGCCTTGGCTGCGTCTTGCGACCAGCCGGCGGTCTCGCGGATGTTGGTGAAGACGATGTCCGCGCCCGCGGCCGTTTCGGCAAACAGCGGCGCTTCCTGGGTGCAGGCGACCGTGAGCGGCACGCCCTCCGCGGCGGCGGCGCGAAAGCGCTCGAGCTCGGCGCGGCAGAGCTGATGGGCGGTGGCGACGGTGGCGCCGCGGCACACGCGCCCCACGCGTGGCGCGTCGAGCGACATGGTGTCGTCGCACGAGCACAACAGGATGGTGCGCGGGCGCAGGCTCATGGGGTCTCCCGGCCGGCGGGACTGGCCACCGGATGGCCGTAGCGATAGATGTAATCGGCGCAACGTTCAAATATAACAAGTTAATTCGACACCGGAGGGTCAATGCCGATCGAGACACGCGTGCGCACGCCGTTTGCGCCGGCGCTCGATCTGCCGCCGCCGTTCCGGCTGGTGACCTTGCGCGAAGTGGGCGACGCTTTTGCCCGCGCCCAAACGATCGCCGCGACCGAAGGCGCCGGCACCCTGGTGTGGGTCGGCCGGTTCGATCTCGTCGAGTTCGCGGTGGTGCTGGAGCCGGACGAGCCGCTGCGCGCTGCGCGCCGGACGCTCTATGCCGGCATGGCGGCGCTCGCCGACGCGCTCGCGGTGCACGCGCCGCCGGAAAAGCCGATCGCCTTCGATTGGCCCGACGGGATCCGGGTCGACGGCGGGCTGGTCGGCGGCGGCCGGCTCGCCTGGCCGGCGGACGCGCGCGAGGACGCGGCGCCGCCATGGCTGGTGTTCGGCGCAACCATCAGGACCGTGGCCATGGCGGACGGCGGACCTGGCCTGCGGCCACTTGTCGCCACGCTCGAGGACGAGGGGTTCAACGATCTCGGCTCCGGCCGTCTGGTCGAGAGCTTCGCGCGGCAATTGATGGTGCTGATCGACGCCTGGCAGGAAAGCGGGTTCGGCGTGGTCGCGCAATCCTATCTGGCGCGCCTCCCGACGCAGGAGAGCGTCGAGCGCAGCATCGACGGCACCGGCGATCTGCTGGAGCGGCGCAAGGGCAAGCTCGACGTGAGGAAGCATCGCCTGCTCCCGGCGCTTGCCGCGCCCGCATGGCTCGATCCGGAGACCGGAGGGCCGAAGTGATGATGATCCTCCATGCTCGTCATGGCCGGGCTTGTCCCGGCCATCCACGCCTTATCTTGCCGAAGCAAGACGTGGATGCACCGGAACTCGGGTTTACCCGAGTTCCGGCATTCACGAATAACAACGCAAGTCGGCAACGCCGACTTGCTATGCACAAGGCCGGGCATGACGAAGAAGGGGCACGGGTGCGCGCATGAAGCTGCTGCGCACCATCCGGCTCGATCCGTCCGACACGTTCATCTTCGAGCGGGCGGCGGAGCCGGGCGAATGGGCGGTGCCGGGCGGCTTCGCGTTCTTCGATGCCGATCCGGCAACGCTCGACGGCAAGGCGCGGGTCGCGTTCCGCAGCGGCTTCCTCGGCATTTCCTCGCTCGGCTTCTCGACCCTGGTGCAGATCGTCGAGGCGAGCGAGACGGATCGGATAGCCGCGACCGAAGGCCTCGCCGGGCAACTGGTCGCGCGCTTCGGCGCGCCCGACCTGGCGACCGCGCGGCGCGCCGCGGAGGAGGAACTCGCGTTCGCGGCTTCGCTGACCGATCATCCGCCCGACACCCTCGTCGCCATGCACCGCGTGCATGCGGACGGCGCCATCCGCGAGACGTTCCGCACCCTGAAGCCGCGCGGCGGACCGAAGCCGTTGCGCGCGTTCGCGTTCCTCGAGGTCGAGGGCGACGACGCGCCGGCGGGCGAGGAGGTCGATCTGGCGGCGCTGGCGCGCAGGGAGCGGCCATGAACGACTTCTGGCTCTCCTGCGGCCACCATCTGCTCGACCGCGATGCCGGCGGCGGCCTCGTCGTCACCGACGAGTTCCTCAAGGCCTACGTGGCGCGGCCGGAGCTGGCTCCGCCGGCGGAGGCCTGCGTGGTCGAGCGCACCTTGCACGCGGCGCTGCTCGCCGATCCGCGCCGCCCGGTCGAGCCCGCCGACATCGCGGCCATCGCCGACGCGGACGCGCGCGAGAATTGGCAATTGCTGATCGCGTTCCGCGACCATCTGGTGCGCCATCCGACCGTCGAGGCCGCCTACGCGGCGCTGGCGCGCCACGGCGCCGGCGCGACGCCGCCGCTGTTCCTCAACCAGATGGTCCACGCCATCCTGCGCAATGCGTTGGACGATTGCACCGACCCGTTCGTCCTGCGCGCCGCCGAGATGCTGTTCCGGCCCCAGCGCCTGACCGTGCACGAGGGGGCGCTGGTCGCCGCCGATGACGAGCTGATCGCCGGCGCGAGCGGCGCGCCGGTCTCGCCGCTGGTGTCGATGTTGGGCCTGCCGGCCGCCGCCGCCATCGACGTGATGACCGACGACAACGCGGCGACCTATTGGGAGCGCAGCGACCGCTTCGACATGGCGCTCGATCTCACCGCCGGCCGGCGCGGCCAGGCCGCGCTCGGCGAGGTGCTCGCGCGTTTCGTCCGCCACATGCTGGCGCTCGACGTCGCGATCGAGCCGCTGGTCGAAATGCGCGACGTGCAATTCACCTGGTACGTCGGCCTTGATGCGGACGCCACCCGCATCGGCGACACCTTGTGGAACGGCGGCGAGCTCGATGCGGCGACCGCCGAGCGCATCGTTGCGCTCTTTTCGTTGACCTTGCGCGATTTCGCCGGCGGGGTCGGCGACCCGGTCTATCTGATCCTCGCCATGACGCCGGACCGGGTGCTGCGCATGAAGCCGCAGAATATGCTGGCCGGTCTGCCGGTCCGCCAACAGGAGACGGTGAGTTGAACGCGAACCCGCTGGCCCGCATTGCCGTCGGCGTCGTGGTCGAGCGGCGGGTGGCGACGAGCCCGTGGATCGAGCACGTCTGGCGCCCGGTGGGGGTGCTGGCGGGCGCGCCCGATGTGTCGCCGTGGACGCAGCTTCCGCGCGAGGGCGGCGGAACGGCGTTCTACGCCGGCGGCGCCGAGGTGGAGCTTTATCGCACGGAGACCACGAACTACCGCGACAACCTCGCGTCCGGCCAGCCGGCCCTGTGGGTGGTGCTGCGTCCGACCGGCGGCGATCCGCCGTTCTCCGTCGTTGCCGTGACGGCGGATCCGGCCGAGGGCGAGGCGTTCACCGAGGCCGGAGCCGACCTGGTCGAGGCGGTGCCGATGCCGGCGGCGGTCGCCGAGACGATTGCGGCCTTCGTGGCCGAGCACCACGTGGAGCGCACGTTCAACAAGCGCCAGCGCGACCGCGCCGATCCCGAGGCGCTGGGACGGCGCCGGCGCACCGACGAGGACGGCACATGAGCGAGAGGTTTCCGTCGCGCTGGTCGCGGCGCAAGCGCGCGGCCGGCACGGTCTCCTCTCCCCACGTACCGGGAGATGAGAGCGCCGGTGGCGACGCGGGCTCCATCCCTCCCGCCCCGTTGGGCGGGGAGGGTGGCGAGGACCGAAGGTCCGAGCCGGGTGGGGGGGACTATCCTCGCTCCGAACTTGCTGAAGCGCCCCCCACCCCGCCATTCGCTGCGCGAATGGGGGGAGGGGAACAGAAAATGCCGGCATCCCCATCGGCGCCCGCCTTCGACCCCGCGAGCTTGCCGGCGATCGACCAGATCGAGGCGGGGAGCGAGGTGGGCGCTTTTCTGCGGCCCGGCGTGCCCGCCGACCTCGCCCGCGCGGCATTGCGCCGCGCATGGGTCGCCGATCCGGCCATCCGTGACTTCATCGGCCCATCGGAGAACGCCTGGGATTTCACCGCGCCGGGCGGCGTCCCCGGGTTCGGGCCGTTGCGGCCCATCGACGAGGCATGGCGCCTGGCGGCGCAACTCACGGGCGCAACGCCGGCCGCGGCGGCGGAAACCGCGAGCGCGGCACCGGCGCGCGGCGAGGACGCCGCGCCCGCGTCCAATGCAGCGCAGCAATCGCCATCGCCTGCCGCGTCGTCCGACCCAGGCCCGCTACCGCCGGCACCCGATGCCGCAATGCAACAGGACGCGCTGGTCGAGCCGCGCGATATTTCATCGCCGCGCCGGCGACATGGTGGCGCATTAGCCGAATGAACTACCCCGCCCATAGCCTCGAGCTATTGACCGGGACTATTTGGCCGCGCAAAATGTTATGGTTCTAAAGAGTCGACAAACGCGCGATAAATCAATGCGTGAGCCGGGCCTCGACGAAGCGATCCGCGCCGCCGGCGGAGTGAGCGCGCTCGCGCGCCGCCTCGGCGTCGCGCAGCCTTCGGTGTCGAACTGGGATCGCGTTCCCGCCGAGCGTGTCGCGTCCGTCGAACAGGCGACCGGGATCGACCGCACCCGGCTGCGCCCCGACCTGTTTGCGACGGACGAAGCGATCGACGAGACCGACGCGGCGCGCGCCCGGGAATACGCGCTGCTGGCGGTGATGCTGGCGCGCGCGCCCGATCGCGACCTGCTCGCGCGCCTGGCGGGGCTCAAGGTCGATGCAAGCCCGCTCGGGCTGGCGCATGCCACGCTGGCGGCGGCTGCCGGCGGCACCGACGTGACGCGGGTCGAGCGCGAGTTCTTCGACCTGTTCATCGGGATCGGCCGCGGCGAGGTGCAGCCTTACGGTTCCTATTATCTCACCGGCTTCCTGCACGAGCGCCCGCTGGCGCGCCTGCGCGGCGATCTCGCCGACCTCGGCGTCGTTCGCGCCGAAGGCCAAAGCGAGCCCGAGGACCACATCGCGATGCTGTGCGAGGTGATGGCGGGGCTCGCCGACGGCCGGTTCGCTCTGCCGCCGGGCGCCGACCGGCGCGTGCTCGAGCAGCGCTTTTTCGACAGGCACCTGGCGCCGTGGGCGCGGCGCTTCTTCGTCGATCTGGAACAGGCCGAGGCGGCGGGTTTCTACCGCGGCGTCGGCGCGGTCGGACGCACTTTCATCGAGATCGAGATGGAGGCATTCGCGCTGCCGTCCTGATCTCGCGGCCAACAAATAAACCTTCGGAGGAACGGCCATGCAACAACACCGCAACAAGCCCGCCGTCGGCCGGCGCGACGTGCTGCGCGCGCTCGCGGCCGGCGCCGGCGCGGCCGCGGTTCCGCTCGCGACCGTCGCCCAGGCGGCCGACGCCGGGCCGGACAAGCAGAAGGCGCGTTACCGGCTGAGCGATCACATCAAGGCGTACTACCGCGTCAACCATTACCCGACCAAATAGGGAGGCGGCCGTGCTGATCAAACGGACGGAACGCGAGGCACGCCGGGGAACGCTCGCCGCCGCGCTCGTTGGCCAATCGGGTGGCGCCCTCGACCGCCGCGGCTTCCTGCGCCGCTCCGGCCTCGTCGCCGGCGGGCTGGCGACGCTCGGCGCCCTGCCGCTCGGCAGCATGCGCAAGGCCGAGGCCGGGCCGCCGCCCAAGGCCGGCTCGCCGGTCGAGGTACGCAAGAGCATCTGCACCCATTGCTCGGTCGGCTGCACGGTGACGGCCGAGGTGCAGAACGGCGTGTGGATCGGCCAGGAGCCGAGCTGGGACAGCCCGTTCAACCGCGGCTCCCATTGCGCCAAGGGCGCCTCGGTGCGCGAGCTCGTGCACAGCGACCGCCGGCTCAAATATCCGCTCAAGCTCGTCAACGGCCAATGGACCCGCGTGTCGTGGGACACGGCGATCGGCGAGATCGGCGACAAGCTGCTGCAGATCCGCGAGAAGTCGGGAGCGGATTCGGTCTACTGGCTCGGCTCCGCCAAGATGAGCAACGAGGGCGCCTACATGTTCCGCAAGTTCGGAGCATTCTGGGGCACCAACAACACCGATCACCAGGCGCGCATCTGTCATTCGACCACCGTCACCGGCGTAGCCAATACCTGGGGCTACGGCGCGATGACCAACAGCTACAACGACATCCGCAACTCGAAGACCATGATCATCATGGGCGGCAACCCGGCCGAGGCGCATCCGGTGTCGCTGCAGCACCTGCTGGAAGGCAAGGAGCTCAACAAGGCGAACTTCGTCGTCATCGATCCGCGCCTGACGCGGACCGCGGCGCATGCCACCGAATACGTGCGGCTGCGGCCGGGCACCGACATCCCGGTGCTGTACGGGATGATGTGGCACATCCTCAAGAACGGGTGGGAGGACAAGGAGTTCATCAAGCAGCGCGTCTACGGCTTCGACGACGCGCGCAAGGAAATCGAGAAGTGGGATCCGGCCGAGGTCGAGCGGGTCAGCGGCGTTCCCGGCGAGCAGCTCAAGCGCGTCGCCGAGATGTTCGCGACGCAGAAGCCGGCGACCTTGATCTGGTGCATGGGCCAGACCCAGCACACGGTCGGCACCGCCAACGTGCGGGCGAGCTGCATGGCGCTGCTGCTCACCGGCAACGTCGGCAAGCCGGGGACCGGCGCCAACATCTTCCGCGGCCACGACAACGTCCAGGGCGCCACCGACGTCGGGCTCGATATCGTGACCCTGCCGTTCTACTACGGCCTGGTGGAAGGCGCGTGGAAGCACTGGGGACGGGTGTGGGAGGTCGAATACGACTGGCTGGTCTCGCGCTTCGACGACAAGAAGATGATGGAGACGCCCGGCATCCCGCTCACCCGCTGGTTCGACGCCGTGACGTTGCCCAAGGACCAGGTCGCGCAGAAGGACAATCTGCGCGCCATGTTCGTCCAGGGCCATGCCAGCAACAGCATCACCCGCATCCCGGAATCGATGAAGGGCCTGGAAAAGCTCGAGCTGCTGGTGGTCGCCGATCCGCATCCCACCACCTGGGCGGTGCTCGCCGCCAAGGCCGGACGCAAGGACGGCGTCTATCTGCTGCCGGTGTGCACGCAGTTCGAATCGTCGGGCTCGCGCGTCGCCTCCAACCGCTCGCTGCAATGGGCCGAGCAGGTGGTCAAGCCGGGCTTCGAGGCGAAGGACGACTATCAGGTGCTCTATCTGATGGCGAAGAAGCTCGGCTTCGCCGACCGGATGTTCAAGAACATCAAGGTCGAGGGCGACCGTCCGGTGCCCGAAGACGTGCTGCGGGAGATGAACCGCGGCAGCTTCTCGACCGGCTATTGCGGCCAGTCGCCGGAGCGGCTCAAGGCGCACATGAAGAACCAGGCGAAGTTCGACCTGGTCACCCTGCGCGCGCCGAAGGACGATCCGGAGGTCGGCGGCGATTATTACGGCCTGCCGTGGCCGTGCTGGGGCAAGCCGGAGATCAAGCATCCGGGCTCGCCGCTGCTCTACAACACGACCCTGCACGTGATGGACGGCGGCGGCACGTTCCGCGCCCGCTTCGGCGTCGAGCGCGACGGCGTGACTCTGCTCGCCGAGGGAGCTTATTCGGTCGGCTCGGAGATCCAGGACGGCTATCCCGAGTTCACCTACGCGGTGCTCAAGAAGCTCGGCTGGGACCAGGATCTCACGCCCGACGAGCTCGCCACCATCCAGAAAATCGGCGGCGACAAGGCCGACACGGTGTCGTGGTCGATCGACCTGTCCGGCGGCATCCAGCGGGTGGCGCTCAAGCACGGCTGCACGCCGTTCGGCAACGCCAAGGCGCGCATGAACGCCTTCGGCCTGCCGGACCCGATCCCGGTGCACCGCGAGCCGATCTACACGCCGCGCGTCGATCTCGTCGGCAAATATCCGACGCTGCCCGATGCGCGCCAGTTCCGCCTGCCCAACATCGGCTTCACGGTGCAGAAGTCCGCGGTCGACAGGGGCATCGCCAAGGAGTTCCCGCTGATCCTCAGCTCGGGCCGCCTGGTCGAGTACGAAGGCGGCGGCGAGGAGACGCGCTCCAACAAATGGCTCGCCGAGCTGCAGCAGGACATGTTCATCGAGATCAATCCGGCGGACGCGACCGACCGCGGCATCAAGGACGGCGGCTGGGTGTGGGTCACCGGCACGGAAAACAGCTCCAAGGCGCGCATGAAGGCGCTGGTGACCGAACGGGTCGGCAAGGGCGTGGCCTGGATGCCGTTCCATTTCGGCGGCTGGTACGCGGGCGAGGACCTGCGCGCCATGTATCCGCAGGGGACGGATCCGGTCGTGCTCGGCGAAAGCGCCAACACGATCACCAGCTACGGATACGACCCGGCGACCGGCATGCAGGAGCCGAAAGTCACCCTGTGTCAGATCAGGGCGGCGTAGGGAGGGGACCATGGCACGAATGAAATTCCTCTGCGACGCCGATCGTTGCATCGAGTGCAACGCCTGCGTCACTGCCTGCAAGAACGAGCACGAGGTGCCGTGGGGCATCAACCGCCGGCGCGTCGTCACCATCAACGACGGCAAGCCGGGCGAGCGCTCGGTCTCGATGGCCTGCATGCACTGCACCGACGCGCCGTGCGCGGCGGTGTGCCCGGTGAGCTGCTTCTTCACCACCGCCGACTCGGTGGTGCTGCACTCGAAGGATCTGTGCATCGGCTGCGGCTATTGCTTCTACGCCTGCCCGTTCGGCGCGCCGCAATACCCGCGCGTCGGCAACTTCGGCTCGCGCGGCAAGATGGACAAGTGCACCTACTGCGCCGGCGGCCCGGACGCGGAGAACACGGCGGACAACTACGCCAAGTACGGCACCGACCGGCTGATCGAGGGCAAGCTGCCGCTGTGCGCGGAAATGTGCTCGACCAAGTCGCTGCTCGCCGGCGACGGCGAGATCATCGCCCAGATCTACAAGGAGCGGGTGATGAAGCGCGGCTACGGCTCCGGCGCCTGGGGCTGGCAGACCGCCTACCGCGAAACCATCGCGGTGTAAGGATCAGGAATCGGATGTCAGGAATCAGGTATCAGAAAAATTCTGAAGCCGATTCTTGATGGCTGATTTCTGATCCCTGATTCCTGAAAAGGAGGGAACGCCATGGCCCTGTTCTTCACGCGCGTCCGCCTGTTCATCGGCGCGCTCGCGCTCGTCGGGCTCGTTGCCGCCGCGGCGCCCGCCGCCGCCCAGCAGCCGAGCTCGGTCAATCCCACGGCGGACGCGGTCAAGGAAGAGCAATTGCTGCGCCAGCTCGGCCAGGTGCAGGGACGCGGCTCCATCCCGGACACCAAGTCCTACACCATCGAGCATCCGGCCGGCCGCGACTGGCGGCATTTCCACGAGGTGACCCTGCGCTGGATCGGCGCGCTCGCCATCCTCGGCATGCTGGTGCTGCTGGTCGTGTTCTATCTGGTGCGCGGCATGGTGCGGCTCGAAAGCGGCCGCTCCGGACGCACGATCGTGCGCTTCAACCCGTTCGAGCGGTTCGTGCACTGGATGACGGCGACCTGCTTCATCGTGCTGGCGATCTCGGGCCTCAACATCACGTTCGGCAAGGTGCTGCTGTTGCCGCTATTGGGCCCGGCGACGTTCAGCGCATGGTCGGAATGGGCCAAGTACGCGCACAATTATCTCAGCTTCCCGTTCACGCTCGGCGTGGTGCTGATCTTCTTCATGTGGATCGGCGGCAACATCCCGAACCGCGTCGATCTCGAGTTGCTCAAGCGCGGCGGCGGCATCGTCGGGCACGACCATCCGCCTGCCTATAAGTTCAATGCCGGCCAGAAGGGGATCTACTGGCTGCAATTGTTCGGCGGCGCGGCGATGATCGTCAGCGGCTACGTGCTCATCTTCCCGTTCTACGGCACCAACGTCGGCAACATGGAGTCGGCCCAGGTGGTGCACGGCATCATCGCCATGCTGTTCACCGCCATCATGATCGCCCATATCTACATCGGCACCGTCGGCATGGAAGGCGCTTTCGAGGCGATGGGATCCGGCGAGGTCGACCTCAACTGGGCGAAGGAGCACCACAGCCTGTGGGTCGAGGAGGAGCTCGGCCAAGGCCGCAAGGCGAGCGCCCCGCCGCAAGGGGCGGCGACGCCGGCGGAGTAGCGGACGAGCGCTTGAAGCTCAGCGCGAACCGGCCGCCGAAAGCCCGCCCTCGATCACCGTGAAACGCGGCGTGCCGCCGGTCGGCGCCGGTGCGGCGGACTGCATCCCGCGCTCGAGCGTCTCGACCGCGGCGCGCAGCGTGGCTTCCATCAGCGCCGGCGCGTCGATGTGGACGGCGGCGTTGCGGCACTGGTCGAGCGCGGCGCTCAAGACGCCGACGGTCGCGGCCGCCTGGCGCGGCGTGCGCGCAAGCTCGCTTTTGATCGTTTCGTAGAGCTGGGACGCCAGCAGCGCCGAGTAGACGCCGGAGCCGTCAGTGGCGACGTTGCGGGCAACGCTGTCGACGACGATCCGCGCCGTGCGCACCAGATCGACGGGTACCGAGCACCGTTGCATCGCCATCCCCAGGATCGGCCAAGGACGGTGCTATCTGATTCGCGCTGTCCGCGCATGCGTGCGCAAGATGTCGCGGCGACCGCGGATCAGCGCGGTCGCCGCCGAGCAGGCGATCGATGAACGCGGAGCGCCGCGCTCACCTGATGCAGAGTGGCCCCACGCACACCGCCGGCGGCGGCACGTACACGGCGGGCGGCGGCGGGTAGTAGGCGCCGGGCGGCGGCGGGTAGTACGCGCCGGGCGGGGGCGGATAGGCTCCCGGCGGCGGCGCTTCGTCCGGCGGCGGACCGTCGGCCGCGGCCGCGTCCGGTTCGTCCATGAATTGAACGTCGGAGATCATGGTCGGCGGGCCGTCCATCGGCTGGTCGTAGTAGTACCAGGCGCCGCCCACGTCCCACCACCAGCCGTAGCGGCCGTTGCGCGTTTCATGCCGCCAACGCCCGCGATCCCAGTCGAGCCGCCCGTAATACTGGCGGCCACCCCAGGCGCGGCGTTCGAGTCGCGCACCGGCGAAGCCCGGCCGCGGCCCGCCCTGCCGGTAGCCCTGCTGCGGTCCCTGTCGATAACCCTGCCCCTGCCCCAGCCCTTGCCGGTACTGCGGCCCCGTTCGGGCACCTTGCTGGGGACCGGTATTTGGCCGGGCGCCCATAGCCGGGCCCCGCTGGACCGGTGCCGCTCTTTGCGGCCCGGCCTTCGCCGGCGCACCTTTCGGTGGAGGCTGGTTCCCGCCCCCCATTTGCGCCGACGCCGGCAGCGCCAGCGCCGTGAGAATGGATACCAAGGGGACGAGGACCATCGCGTACCTGGACTTGCCCATGCCTGAAACTCTCCTTCGATCGGCGAGCGGGCCGAGGCGTGCCCGAGCAACCATCGCGCCCCTGCTAAACCGTGCGTGAATAATCGCCGATTGTGGCGATCGTTGCACGCGATTTCCCGTCACCTTCCGTCGCTTTCCGGCCACAATTCCCGTCGTCGCGCTTATATGCCGATATAATGTTGTGCATGCGCGTCATCGGCATCGCCGGCTGGAGCGGAGCGGGCAAGACCACCTTGCTCGCCAAGCTGATTCCCCGCTTGATCGCCCGGGGCGTACGCGTGTCGACCGTGAAGCACGCCCATCATGCCTTCGACGTCGACCAGCCGGGCAAGGACTCCCATACGCACCGCATGGCCGGGGCGACCGAAGTGCTGGTGTCGTCCGCCAACCGCTGGGCGCTGGTGCACGAGCTGCGCGGAGTTGCGGAGCCGTCGCTGGCGGATTTGCTTGCCAAGCTCGCGCCGGTCGATCTCGTGATCGTCGAGGGCTTCAAGCGCGGGCCGCACCCCAAGCTCGAAGTCCATCGCGCCGCGATCGGCAAGCCGCTGCTCCATCCCGACGATCCGCACATCGTGGCGCTCGTGTCCGACGCGCCGATGGCGGGCGTCCGCGTGCCCGTCGTCGCGCTCGACGACATCGACGCGGTCGCCGACCTGGCGCTCGCCCATGCGGCGCCGCTCGCCGTCGTCGGCACGTGCGGCGGGAGCCGGTGATGGCGCAGCTCTCCGACGATTGTTTCGCCTTCGGCGGGCCGCTGCTCCCGGTCGAGGAGGTCGAGCGCCTGCTGACCGAGCGCATCGCGCCGGTCGCCGAGACCGAGCGGGTGGGCTTGCGCGAATCCGCCGGCCGGGTGCTCGCCGCCGACGTGATCGCGGCGGTCGACCTGCCGCCGTTCGACAATTCGGCGGTCGACGGCTTTGCCGTGCGCCACGCCACGCTAGCGCCCGTGGGCGAGACGCGCCTTGCGGTCATCGACCGGGTCGCGGCCGGGCACGCCGCAGCGCAGCCGGTCGCCGCCGGGCAGGCGGTGCGCATCTTCACCGGCGCGCCCATGCCGGCGGGGGCCGACACGGTGTTCATGCAGGAGGACGTGCGCGTCGACGGCGCAAGCGTGAGCGTCCCGCCCGGGCTGAAGCTCGGCGCCAACCGGCGCCTCGCCGGCGAGGACGTGCGCGCCGGCACCGTGGCGCTGCCGTCCGGCCGGCGGCTGGGACCCCAGCACGTTGCCCTCGCGGCCGCGCTCGGGTGCGTCGACCTCGTGGTGCGCCGGCGGATCCGGGTGGCGCTGTTCTCGACCGGCGACGAGATCGTCGAGCCCGGCACGCCGCGGCCGCAGCCGGCGCTCTACGACGCCAACCGGCGGCTGCTCGCGGAGCTTGCCGGGCGGCTCGGCGCCGACGTGACCGACCTCGGCATCCTGCCCGACGACGCGCGGACGCTGGCGCGGGCGCTCGCCGCCGCGGCGGCCGGCCACGACCTGGTGCTCACCTCGGGCGGCGTCTCCACCGGCGAGGCCGACCACGTGCGCACCGCGGTCGAGCAAATCGGCCGACTGGTGTTCTGGCGCGTCGCCATCAAGCCCGGCCGGCCGGTCGCCATGGGGGTCATCCCGGGCGCGCGCGCCGGCAGCAGCGCGGCGTTCGCCGGCCTGCCCGGCAATCCGGTCGCGGCCTTCATCACCTTCGTGCGGGTGGTGCGGCCGCTGCTGCTGCGGCTCTCCGGCGCGCTGCCGGAGCCGATGGTGGCGCTGCCGGTGCGTGCCGGGTTCGCCTACCGCAAGAAGCTCGGGCGGCGCGAATACGTGCGCGTGACCCTCACGCGCGCGCCCGACGGGACGATCGAGGCGCAGAAATACCCGCAGGACGGGGCCGGCGTCATTACCTCGCTCACCCAGACCGACGGCCTGGCCGAGCTGCCGGAACAGACGACCGAGGTCGCGCTCGGCGCGATGATCGGGTTTCTGCCCTACGTGGCCTTGATCGGGTGACGCCGTAGGATGGGTTGAGCCGCGCCATAGCCCGTCAAAGACGGGCGTAAACGCCCTGATTGCACGGCGATACCCATCGATGGGTTTCGCTTGCGCTCAACCCATCCTACGATCAATCAGAGGCGCACGCCCTGGGTGGAGTACGCCTCGCTCACCGGCTCCTGGATCTTGTCGAGCACGAAGCTGCCCACCACGGCGATGACGGCGGCGGCGACGAGGGCGATCAAAAACGCGCGCATAGGCGTTCCTCCGGGCTTGTTTGGTCGCATGATACCAGAACCGCGCCGGTCCGGGGAGCCTCTTCAAGCGATCAGCGAGTCCTCGAGCGCGGCGAAGTGCTGGGCCTGCGCCGCGTCCTCCGGGGTGTTGACGTTGAAGAACGGGTCGACCGGCTCGGGCTGCCAGTCGGCCAGCGCGACGCCATGGCGGGCGGTCCACATCTCGATCTTGCGCAGGCCTTCCGCGACCACGGCGCGGCGCAGGTCGGCGCGCAGCCCGACCGGCCACAGGCCGACCACTGGGTGACGCCAGTCGCCCGACTTGGCGCAGGCGAGCGGCGTGCCGGCCGCGACGCGCGCCTGGTGCAATCGGGTCACGAGATCGCGAGGCAGGAACGGGCAATCCCCCGGCACGCTGGCGAGCCAGGCGACGGTGGGCGCGTTCGCCGCCAGCCAGTCGAGGCCGGCGAGGATGCCGGCGAGCGGTCCGGCAAATCCCGCGACGTCGTCCGCCACCACCGGCAGGCCGAAGCGGGCGAAGCGGCCCACATCGCCGTTGGCGTTGATGATGATGCCGGCGCACTGCGGGGCCAGGCGGCCGAGCGCCCGCTCGAGGATGGTCTCCCGGCCGATGCGGATCATCGCCTTGTCGCCGCCGCCCATGCGGCGCGCCAGCCCCCCGGCGAGCACGAGCCCGCAGGTCGCCGGCGCCTCAGTCGTCATGGGCGGACGCCTTGCGCCGGTGCTTGGAGGATTCCTCCTCGACGTAGCGCAGGTCCTGGTCGAACACGATGCGCTCCTCGCCGGCGAGCGCCACGAACCGCTTGCCGCGGGCGCGGCCGATCAGGGTCAGCCCGGCCTTGCGGGCGAGCTCGACCCCCCAGGCGGTGAAGCCCGAGCGCGACACCAGGATCGGGATCCCCATGCGCACGGTCTTGATCACCATCTCCGAGGTGAGCCGGCCGGTGGTGTAGAAAATCTTGTCGTCCGGGCGCACGTGGTGCCGGAACATCCAGCCGGCGATCTTGTCGACCGCGTTGTGGCGGCCGACGTCCTCCATGTAGACCAGCGGCCGGTCCTGCTCGGCGAGCACGCAGCCGTGGATGGCGCCGGCCTCGAGGTAGAGCGAGGGCGTGGTGTTGATCTTGTGGGTCAGCGTGTAGAGCCACGAGGTGCGCAGCTCGCCCGGCGGCAGCGCCGCGTTCTCGATCACCTCCATGAGATCGCCGAACACCGTGCCCTGGGCGCAGCCGGACGTTTGCACCTTTTTCTTGAGCTTCGCCTCGTAATCGGTCGCCCGCTCGGTGCGCACCACCGCGACCGCCAGGTCCTCGTCATAGTCGACGCCGGTGACCACGTCGTCCGCGCGCAGCATGTTCTGGTTGAGCAGGTAGCCGAGCGCCAGGTAGTCCGGGTAGTCGCCGATCGTCATGGCGGTGACGATCTCCTGGGCGTTGAGGTAGATGGTCAGCGCCCGCTCGACCGTGACCGAGGTCTCGACCCGCTCGCCCGATTGATCGACCCCGGCGACGCGCTCGGTGAGCCGCGGGTCGGCCGGATCGGGGCGCAGCAGGTAGTCGTCCTTCGGGGTCGTGATGACCGGTGCCATGGGGTCTCGCGTTGTCGACCATTTATGTCGACCCGACAAGCCGCCAATGCAACCGGCCGGCTTATCCGAGGGGGCTTCAGGCTGGCGCGCGTGGCCGTTGCTGCCGCACGTGAAGCGGTCCGATCGCGCGCCGGCGGCCGGTAAAGAATCGTTAACGATTTCCTAATGCTAGCCGCCACGGCTCATCCGGGGAGCAAAGCCCACGGCTGCGACCGCGCTTGAACCGCGGGGCCGGCGCCTTGACGTAAAGGATGAAACCTCAGGCCGCGTGCAGGGTCCCGGGCATGCCGAGCTCGACCGCGCCGGTCTTCGGCTGGGCGTGCTTGGCGCGCCAGCGGGGGCCGGGGCCGCGCATGTAGTGCAGCTCGGGCCGGTAGGGGTCGAACAGGTCCTTGGCGAGCGAGTGCCATACCGCAGCAGCGGTCCGGCGGAGGCTCGGAGCCTTTCTGCTGCTGTGGGCCATGACGAACTCCCGTGGCGCAAAGGGCCGGCGACCCGGCCTGCTCTTTGGTCGCGACGCGGAGCGTCCGGGTTCACCGCCATGGTCGGCCGGAATCCGTTAAAAACTGGTGAGAATTAGTCTCGGTAAAGAGCCATATTTGCCGAGTTTGCCGACAGCGTTTCCGGAGGGTTACGACGGCCGGAGGCCGGCGGGCGCGGCGAAACGCGGCGCGGTTCGTGGCTTGCCCTGGCGGCGCGCCGCCGCTACATCAGCGCCGAACCTCCCGAACAACGCGCTTTAAGCGCATGCAGCAAAGGATCGGCCGGCGATGGCCCGCCAGTTCATCTACCACATGCAGGGTCTGTCCAAGACCTATCCGGGCAACCGCAAGGTGCTCGAGAACATCAACCTGTCGTTCTATCCGGACGCCAAGATCGGCGTGCTCGGGGTCAACGGGTCCGGCAAATCGACCCTGCTGCGCATCATGGGCGGGCTCGACAAGGAGTTCACCGGCGAGGCGTGGGCGGCCGAGGGCGCGCGGGTCGGCTACCTGCCGCAGGAGCCGCAGCTCGATGCGACGAAGTCCGTGCGCGAGAACGTCATGGAAGGGGTGACGCCGCAGCGCGCCATCCTCGAGCGCTACAACGAGCTGGCGGTCAACTACTCCGACGAGACCGCCGACGAGATGACCAGGCTGCAGGACGAGATCGAGGCCAAGGGCCTGTGGGACCTCGATTCGAAGATCGACCAGGCGATGGACGCGCTGCGCTGCCCGCCCGACGACGCCGCGGTCGAGACGCTCTCGGGCGGCGAGCGGCGCCGGGTGGCGCTGTGCAAGCTGCTGCTCGAAGCCCCCGACCTGCTGCTGCTCGACGAGCCGACCAACCATCTCGACGCCGAGACCGTGGCCTGGCTCGAAGGCCACCTGCGCAGCTATCCGGGCGCCATCCTGATCGTCACCCACGACCGCTACTTCCTCGACAACGTCACCGGCTGGATCCTCGAGCTCGACCGCGGCCGCGGCATTCCCTACGAGGGCAATTATTCCGCCTGGCTCTCCCAGAAGCAGAAGCGGCTGGAGCAGGAGGGCCGCGAGGAGCAGGCGCACCAGCGCACCCTCGCGCGCGAGCAGGAATGGATCGCCGCGTCCCCGCGCGCGCGCCAGGCCAAGTCGAAGGCGCGCTACCAGCGCTACGAGGAACTGCTGCAGAAGGCCGCCGACAAGACCACGCAGACCGCCCAGATCGTCATCCCGGTCGCCGAGCGGCTCGGCCAGAACGTCATCGACTTCGCCGGCCTCAAGAAGGGCTACGGCGAAAACCTCTTGATCGACGACCTCACCTTCCGGCTGCCGCCCGGCGGCATCGTCGGGGTGATCGGCCCCAACGGCGCCGGCAAGACCACCTTGTTCCGCATGATCACCGGCCAGGACCAGGCGGACGCCGGCACCATCACGGTCGGCGAGAGCGTCAATCTCGGCTACGTCGACCAGTCGCGCGACAGCCTCGAGGCCAAGAGCTCCGTGTGGGAGGAGATTTCCGGCGGCAAGGACGTGCTGCTGCTCGGCAAGCGCGAGGTGAACTCGCGCGCCTACTGCTCGGCGTTCAACTTCAAGGGCGCCGACCAGCAGAAGAAGGTCGGCCAGCTCTCCGGCGGCGAGCGCAACCGCGTGCACCTCGCCAAGATGCTCAAGTCCGGCGCCAACGTGATCCTGCTCGACGAGCCGACCAACGATCTCGACGTCGATACGCTGCGCGCGCTCGAGGAGGCGCTCGAGGATTTCGCCGGCTGTGCCGTCATCATCAGCCACGACCGCTGGTTCCTCGACCGCATCGCCACCCACATGCTGGCGTTCGAGGGCGAGAGCCACGTCGAATGGTTCGAGGGCAACTTCGCCGACTACGAGGAAGACAAGAAGCGCCGGCTCGGCATCGACTCCACGATTCCGACGCGGATCAAGTACAAAAAGTTCGGTCGGTGAACATCTTCCATCGTGTAGGGTGGGCAAAGGCGCGCAGCGCCGTGCCCACGCGTGGGCACGCCACTTCGTGGCTTTGCCCACCCTACGGCGGTTCGCCGCGCGCACGTCTCAGCGGCATCTTCCTCGCCGCCTTGGTTCTTGCGATTACACCCGCGCGCGCCGACGAGGCGTTCCGTCAGTTCATCGAATCCCTGTGGCCGGAGGCGCGCAATCTCGGCGTCTCGCGCGCCACCTTCGACATGGCGACGCGCGGGCTCGAGCCCGACCTCGGCTTGCCCGATCTCGCCGTCCCGGGCCGGCCGGAGCGGCCGCCGCCGGGGCAGCCGGAGTTCGTGCAGACGCCGGCGGATTATCTGCGCGAGACGACCTTCGTGCGGCTCTCCGCCCAGGGGCGCAAGCTGCTGGCCGAGCACGCCGCGACCTTGGCGGCGATCGAGCAGCGCTTCGGCGTGCCGCCCGCGATCGTGCTCGCCATCTGGGGCCGCGAGACCGCCTATGGCGGCTATCACCTGCCGAAAAATGCCGTGCAGGTGCTGGCGACCCAGGCCTATGTCGGCAAACGCAAGGACGTGTTCCGGCCGGAATTTCTGCTGGCGCTGAAGATCCTGCAGGAAGGCCACGTCAAGCTCGCCGACATGCGCAGCTCGTGGGCCGGCGCCATGGGGCTCACCCAGTTCCTGCCGTCGGAGTTCTACCAGCACGCGGTCGACTTCGACGGCGACGGGCGGCGCGACATCTGGACCTCGGTGCCGGACGCGCTCGCCTCGGCGGCAAAGCAGCTGGCAGACAAGGGTTGGCAGCGCGGCGAGCGCTGGGCCTATGAGGTGCGCGCGCCGCAAAATCTCGACTGCACCACCGCCGACCCGGACGTGACCCTGCCGCTTTCAGCGTGGCTCAAGCGCGGGTTCGCGCCCGCCTACGGCCGCAAGCTCGACGCTGGCGCGCTCGACCGCAAGGCTTCGCTGCTGCTGCCGGCCGGCAGCTATGGCCCGGCGTTCCTGATCCTGCCGAACTATTACGTCATCAAGAGCTACAATTTCTCCGACCTCTACGTGCTGTTCGTCGGCCATCTCGCCGACCGCATCGCCGACGAGCGCCCGTTCGAGACCCCATGGGGCAAGGTGGTGCAGCTCAAGACCGCCGATCTCGAGCGCATGCAGCAGGTGCTGACCGCGCGCGGGTTCTATCAGGACAAGATCGACGGCAAGGCCGGCATGAAGACCCGCCTCGCGCTCGGCGCCTTCCAGAAGACGAACGGCCTGCGGCTCGATTGCTGGCCGACCGCGGACGTGCTGGGCCGCATGCAGTAGTCGGGACGCGAGTAGCGAGTAGCGAATAGTTGATCTTTTCTTCGCCGTTCTCCATTCCTATTCGCTGACGCGGATGCGGCACGGCGCTCGCGCCGGTCCCTCGACGTCACCGGACACTACGCCGTTCCGCCAAGCCGCCGGGGGCGTTCCGCGAGTCCTAAAAGCAAAACCCGGCGGCGCGGGGCGCTCGCCGGGTCGTTTGCTGGCTGTTGGACCGCCCGAGATGGCGATCGAAGCTCAGTACCCGCCTGGGCAGAAGAAGCGCGGACGGCTGTAGCCGACCACGTTGCCGTAGGGATCGACGAGCGGCCGGCGCGCCCAATAGCCGCCCGGGCAGGCCACCGGATAGGGGGCCCCATAGCCCGCATAGGCGACGTAGCCCGGCGCCGGCGCGTACGCCGGATAGGCGGAGTTGGCGATCGCGGTA
>Ga0193751_1000732_pt1 | contig 23717 bp, 22 predicted proteins | sample L1c2metaG_FD_143050 | JGI IMG/M metagenome (GOLD analysis project Ga0193751, IMG submission 143050) | Soil microbial communities from a riparian zone of the East river system, Colorado, United States - L1c2 | ecosystem: Environmental > Terrestrial > Soil > Riparian zone | place: USA: East River... | reverse complement strand
TGATCGCGCTCAGCACCTGACCGATTTCCGGCGTCCAGGTTATCGCCGGCGTGCCGACGAAGGGCGGCGTGCGATAGGTTTCCTCATCGAGCGCGACGACTACGGCCGGCGACGCTTGCGGTTCGTGCATATGGCCGAAGACGCGCCAGCGCAGCGCGGTGAGGAGATCGATCGACAAGCCGTGCAGCCGATCGAGCGGCGGCGCCAGGATCAGCAAGCCGGCCAATACGGCAATAACAAGAGCAGCACCCGCATCCCGAAACCGTGCCGATCCCGTCATCATGCGCCAGTTTCGCCGCTGTTAATTTCGCGCTTGCAGGCGCGCCAAGCGCCCGGCGAGCGGCGCGTCGCCAGGTTTTGCATTGGGATCGATTTTGAACACGATCTCCTGCCCGGCCAATTTGGCGCGGTAGATTCCGCCGGCTCCGAGCGCCACGCCGGCCAATTTGGCGCGGTAGATTCCGCCGGCTGCGAGCGCCACGCCGGCTTTGGCAAAATCCAAGAACGCGCCGCGGACCAGCTGTTGATCGGTGACGGCGATCTCATGCCGCTCACCGGGTTGGTCGAGACGTTCGACCACAAGCCTGCCGCCCGGGCGCACCTCAAAAACCGGCGACAGTCCATACAACGTGAATTGCGGATGCGGGACTGCGGCAGCCGACTGCCGGCTTGGCACTTGGCGAAACACCATGGCGCCGCTTTTACCGGCGAGCTCGGCCGAAAGCATCATCTTGCCGCCTTCGCACGCGATTTTCGCACGCACCACTTCGCCGCCGGCAACTTCGCTTTGTTCGGTGCCGACCGTCACGGTTCCGCCGGTGATGGTTTCGCGCCAGCACGATTTCAAATAACCGAGCACGATGCGATCATGGCCGCCGAGACGGATCACCTGGCCCGGCTCGACGTAATCCATGAACTGGACTCCCGTGACGCCGCCGCCGACCTCTTCAACGACCGCCGCCGGTGCCTGAGCCGCTACAGGAGAGACCAGCATGCCGGCAGCTTGCAGCAAGATAGCGAAGATGCCGTTCATCGGATTTGCCCCTCAACCCTTATTGCCTCGCGGCAAAGTTCAATAGGCAGTCTTATTGATCTCCCCGGAACTAGTGACGTACCAGCGCTCGCTGATGAAAGGTTTGCCGGCGAGACGATCGGCAAGCCAATCGGCAAGCAGGATCGGCGGAAACGGCCCGAGATTGGCGGCAGGCACATTGCCGACCGAATGCCGCGATTCCTGATAAACCACCATCTGCTTCGGGCCCCTGAGCGCCGCCATCAGGCGCTCGGAATATTCGAGCGGGCTCAATTCTTCCGCTTCCCCGGCAACGCAAAGATACGGCACGCGGATTTTTTCGGCATGGCCTTGCCAAGTTATGGCCTTGCGGAATTCGTCGAACTCGTCCTCGTCGGTGACGCCGCACATATACATGAACCGTTTTTTGAACGTCGGCGAGGCCTCCTGAAAGATCGTATGGCCGCCCGGCTCGTGACACACCGACATCACTGCGCAAGCTTTGATGCGCGGCTCGTTGCCGGTGAGCACGGTGCCGAACAGCGAGCCGAAGCTCGTTCCCGCCACGCCGATCCGCGCTGCATCGAGCTCCGGCCGCGCTGCGATCCAATCGACCAGCGCCGGGCCGGTGGCGATCCAGTTATCGATGCTGAAATAAAGGCCGATCAGCGGCGCTTCGTACTGTCCCGGCCCGTCGACCGCCAGCACCGCCATGCCGCGATTGAGATATTTGTCGCCGTACAGCGCCACCTGGATCTCTTTGTAGCTGTCCATGCCGGGAATAGCGATCACCACCGGCAAGCGGCCGCCGCTATAGTTCGGCGGCAGATGCAGCCAAGCCGGAATCGCTTTGTCCTTGAACGGCACCCACACCGCCTCGACGTGATGATCCGCGAGCGCGGCATATTTGGCGTAACATTCCCGCTTCTTGTTGTTGTAGGCGATATTGGTCTCATCGTTCTCGTCATACGGCCATTGCGCCGCGCCCCAATGCACCGCGGCCATGAAGAAGTTGTCCCGCGCGGTGACTTTGCGGTCGGCTTGCGCCGCGGCATTGGCCTTGGCCTCGCGGCGGCGCGCGACGGCGGCGAAGGCCGGCCCGATATCGGCCATTTTTTTCACCCGCTCGCGGATCCCAGCGAAATCGGCATTGGCCTCGATGCCGCAAGGCAGATGGATGTACAGCGACCGCGGCTGGTCCCAATCGATGCCGTTGGCGCGGATGATGTTGTCGATCAGCCAGCGCTGCTCGTCGAAACGGCGCACCCGCGGCGGGCCGCGTTTGTCGAGAACGGGCGGAAAGCCTTGCTGCGGGCGGTTCATGCGCTCCCTCCGATTGGCGGACGGCCGGCAAAAGCATCCGGCAGCCGCTTACGGCAGCATTATCGGCGCGGCGCATGCCTTGTTGTCAACGAGGGTATGATTATGATCGCCGCGCCTATGGAGCGGCGCGCGGCGGAGCAAAACCTCGCTCAGCCAGGCAGAGTCGGGTCGCGCCCGCTACTTTGCGCTTTTCCGCAAAGGATAAAGCCAATCTCATGAAGCTCGCCGTTCCGGATATGATCTCGAATTCGTATTTCCCGGCCGAGGCCGCGGTCGCACTTGGATTTTTCCGCGCCGAAGGGCTCGACGTCTCACTCGAATTGATTTTTCCGGTCGATAGGGCTTATGCCGCGCTGCGTGACGGTACGGTCGATTTCGTCGGCGGTTCGGCGCATTCGGCGCTGGCGGCTTTTCCGGATTTCCGTGGCGTCAAGCTGATCTGTGCGCAAGCGCAGGGCATGTACTGGTTCCTGGTGATGCACGCCGATCTGAAAGCCCAACGCGGCGACGTTTCCGTCGTCAAAGGCCGCCGCATCGGCGCCGCGCCCTGGGTCGACAAGGGCCTGCGCGGGCTGCTCGTGGAAGCCGGAATCGACCTCGCGCGGGACAATGTAACGATCGCTCCGGTTCCCGGCGCCGCTGGAGCCGGTATCAATTTCGGCGTCACCGCAGCCAAGGCGCTCGAAGAGCGCAAGATCGATGGCTTCTGGGCCAACGGCATGGGCGCCGAAGTGGCGGTACGCCGTGGCGTCGGCACAGTCGTGCTCGACGTGCGGCGCGGCGACGGCCCGAAACCTTGCTTCAACTTTACCGCAGCGACGATCGCAACGACGGATGCGCTGATCGCCCGCGCGCCGGAGCATGGCGCCGCCGCTGTGCGTGCGATTGTCAAGACGCAAGCGGCATTGAAGGCGAATGTCGCACGCGCCGCCGAAGTCGGAAAAAAACTTTTTCCGCCGTCAGAGGCAGCGCTGATCGCAGAGCTTATCCGACGCGACCTGCCCTATTACGACGCCGCGCTGTCACCTGACTTCGTCACCGGCATGACCGAATTCGCGCGGCGGCAAGGGCTGCTCGCGGGGCAAGTCTCTTATGCCGATGTGGTGGCGACGCAATTCGCACTGTTGTGGAAGGCGTGACTTGCTATTCGTCAGCCCGCACTCGGCCGCTCGGCGCCTTTGACAAACATCCGGTAGCCCGAGCGCACATTGGGCCAATAGTCCCAGATCGCATAATGCTGGGTGCAGCGATTGTCCCAGAATGCGATCGAATGCGGCGTCCAGCGGAAACGCATGTTCCAATGCGGCCGCGCGATATGGTCGTAAAGAAATTCCAGCACGCCGCGGCTTTCAGTAGGCTGCACTTCGTTAATGTGACTGGTGAACTCGCGATTGACAAACAGCGCCTTACGGCCGCTTTCAGGATGACGAATGACGATGGGGTGAACGGCGACCGGATAGACATCGGCGTTCTTGTCAAAGCCGCGCGAACCATCATGCGTTGCGGTCTTGCCCTCCAGATACGCCTTCATCGAGGGGCTCAATTCCTCGTAAGCCTTGTAAGCCGAGGCAAACATCGTGTCGCCGCCGCCATTGGGCGGAATGATTTCCTGGTACAGCACGCTGTACATCGGTGGAATTTCGGCACAGCTCTGGTCGGAATGCCATTCTTCGCCCGAGACGCGTTTTGAGCTGGCGTCGAAATATTGCTTACGAATCGCCGGATGTCCCGGCACCGTCTTTGATGCAGTGCCTTTGCCGCCGACATGAATGTGCGGTTCGCCGAAATAGCGCACCAAGCGTTCGTGCGATTCAAAATCGATCTTCTGATTGCGGAAAAAGATGACGCCATGCGCGATAATGGCGTCGTGCACCTCATCCACTTGGCGGTTGGAAAGCGGCCGCGTCAGATCGATATTGCCGATTTCGGCCCCGATATGCGGCGAACAGGGCGTGACAATGATGGTGTCGTATTCCCGGATTTGGCTCATGACGCGTATGAAGATGGGGCTTGGGTAAAGGGTGATCCGAAGTTGGCTGGATCGTAGTTGAGTGTTGGCGGAAATGCCAGTCGCGCGCCGGGGATGGCCCTTAGAAAGCCCCCGCATGGAACTGAAAGCGCTGCGTGACGTCGTAGTTCTGCTTCGCGATCGGATAAGCGTAATCGACGCGGATCGGGCCGAACATTGAATCCCAGATCAGGCTGGCGCCGATCGAAGAGCGCAGTGCCCGGGAATTGGCGATCTGCTGCGCCGGCGACAGCGAGGTCGCCAGGCTTGGCACCGTCGAGGCGTTGGTCGCCCATAAGCTGCCGGTGTCGGAGAACAGCGCTATCTTGAGTTGCGCGTCCGGCGGTACGAACGGCATCGGCGCTTGCAGCTCGGCCGAGGTGGTCCAATAGACGTTGCCGCCGAGGTTATCCATGGTCGTGCCGGGCGTGATATCGCGCGGCCCGAAGCCGTTCGGTGCAAACCCGCGCACCAGTTGTGGCCCGCCGAAGAAGCCGCTCAGCAGCGGCAATTGCTGGCCGCCCCATGGCGTGACATAGCCGCCTTGTGCGCGCACCACGCCGACCAGATCGCCAACGATCGGATGATACAGCCGGACATCTTCGGTGGTTCGCGCAAATTTTGCCGCACCGCCGAGCCCGGCGAATTCGTTGTTGGTCCGCGCCCAAACGCCGGTCGTCGGATCTTTAGGATTGTCCAGCGTGCTGTAAGTCACGCCATTGCCCACGGAGGATACCCAATAAGCACCCGCCTGCGCCGCCTGCTGGATCGGCAGCGAAACCGTGCCGATCATCGGATTAAGCGAAACGCCTTGATTGTAGATCGAGTAATTCCAGTTTACGCCAAGATTGTCGGTGATCGGCGTGCCGGCAGAAAACTTGGCGCCGTAAAGGCTGGTGTTGAACGCCTGGTTGGAATTGGCGAAGGTTTGTCGGCCGAATAATTCGGCGCCAACCGCGAGCCGCTGACCGAAAAACCAGGGATCGGTGAAAGCGAGATCGAAGCCCCTGGCATATTGGCCATAGGTGACCGACGCTTTGGCAATGTTGCCAGTGCCGAGGAAATTCGTATCGCTGATGGTCACCTGGCCCAAAAAACCGTCGCTGGTCGAATAGCCGCCTGAAACGAAGAAATTCCCGGTCTGCTGTTCCTCTACCGCGACATCGAGCACGACGCGATCCGGCGCCGAACCGGGCACGGCGGCGATTTTCACCGATTTGAAATAGCCAAGCGCTTTGAGGTGGCGTTCGCCGCGATCGATCAGCGCCCGATTGTAAGCGTCGCCTTCGCCGACGTCGAATTCGCGGCGGATGACCTCGTCGCGCGTCTTGATGTTGCCGTGGATTTGAATGCGCTCGATATAGAGCCGCCTGCCCTGCTCGATCCGGTACGAAATGTCGATCAGCCGGCGATCGGCGCGGCGCTCGCTGTGAGGAACGACGCTGGCGAAAGGTTCGCCGCTCTTGGCGAGCGCGATTGCCAAATCCTCGACCGATTTGCCGACCGCATCCGCATCGTAAATCGCGCCGCTCTCGCTGCGAAGGTTGTTACGCAGTACATTGCCGTCGACGCCGTTCAATCGCGATTGGATCTCGACTTTGCCGAAGCGATATTGTGGGCCTTCATCGACCTTGAAGGTGACCACGGCACCTTTCTTCCCGGCATCGTACACCTTTCTTCCCGGCATCGTACTGAGTTGCGGAAGACACGCGTACATCGGCATAGCCGTGCGCGAGATAGAAACGCCGCACTAAATCCTTGTCGTTCTCGACGCGGTCGGGATCATAGATGTCATCGTCGAGAACGAAACTCAAAACATTGCTGACGCCGGTTTTCACGATCGCTTTGAGCTTGGTTTGCGAAAAAGCCGTGTTGCCGGTGAATACAATGTCTTTCACCGCAAGCTTTTCGCCTTCCTTGATCTCAAAAACGAGATTGACCCGGTCGTTTTTGCCGCCCTGCTTTGGCTCTATCGTCTTCGGCACCACTTGCGCGTTGAAATGGCCGCGCGACCGATAGACATCGAGAATACGGACGACGTCGCTTTGCACTAATTCGCGTGACAGCGGTCCGCCGATCTTGGACTGCAGCTGTTTTTTCAGATCGGCGTCTTTGAGCTTTTTATTGCCTTCGAGAGCGATCACCCCGATGGTCGGATTTTCCACGACCACAACCAGAATGCGGTTTCCATCATGCGAGATTTTCACATCGGCGAACAATCCGCTGCCGTATAGACGTTTGAGTGCGGCATCGCGCGCGCTGGCGTCGTATTGCCCGTCCGGCCCGGCATGGAAGAACGAGCGGACCATGTCCACCCCGATGTGGCGGTTGCCGATCACGGTAATAATTTGATCCGAGTCGCTGGCCGCAGCGGCCCCGACGCAAGCCGCTGTCGCAAGCAATCCCGCAAAAAGCGCGGCGATCCCCCGGCAACGCATCCCGCACAACTCCCCAATCCAGCAGGTAAATTCACCAAGACCGAGGGCGGCAGCGTGTCCGATTGTGTCGAAATGTGAGGTATTGTTGGGGCGCCTGCCACAAAGGTTTACGTGTTGAGGCTTTAAGCTCGCACCAATGCGCCGCGGCGGCGTTTGCCGGATATCGGCCGTGAACGCGGCGAGCTGATATTTCGGGTGATTCCGGCACGGTCCGAGCGCAAGCGCCGGACGCAATCGCGGCGTTTACCATGATTTTGCTCAGTGCCGCGACTGCCATAACGAAAAGGCGCGAGGCCTGTGGCCGCCAACTGGTGCGGCTTAGCCTCGCGCCGTTTCCGTACACGCCGCCGGGGCGACGCGTTGTCGCGATTATGCGTTTAGCGACAGAGTCGCCTTCTCATAATCGCCACTGCCCATGCCGCTATCGGCGAACATACCGTGCGCGGCGATCCATTCGAACGACTGCTCATAAACTTCCTTGGTGTAAGGTTCAAACACCAAACGTTCACCGGGCCCCCAGCGCCGCGTATCCATCAGGGCGTGGAAACGCTCGGGGAATTCATTTTTATAATAATGCGTGTAGAGCTCCGGCCGCAGGTCGATGTCGCGTTGCGCCCGGCGCAGTGCGCGGAAAAATTTTCTCAAGTCTTCCGGATCGGGATCGCCATGGATCATCGTGGCGATCATGAAGGTCGTGTCGATGACTTTACGGAAACCGAGCTGCTCGACGAAGTAGTACGGGCCACTGAACAGGCTGACCGCGGGCGCCTTGCCCTCGATGAGCTGCTCCATGCGCTTGAACAACATGCCGTCGGCAAAGTTCAGCTTGATCTGTTCGGGTTTGAGATAAGGCTCGAGCGCCTGCACGGTCGCATAATGACTGCCGGATTGATAACCGACCGAAATCGGCACGCCGGCTAGATCGGCCGGCGATTTCACCGGTGAATCGGGCGCGACGTAAATGCCGGCAGGCGACACCGAATAGACGTCGGTATACATGCGGCCGATGCCCTTGGATGCGGCGACATTGACGGTCCAGTGGCAAGCGCAGCTTACATTGGACTTGCGGCCTTCTTCGAACGACTGGAACGCCCCGACTTTGTCGCCCTTGTCGTGGATCTTGCCGCCGGTTGCGCGCACCAGTTCGCGAAATTCGTAATCAAGGCCCTCGTCGCGAAAGTAGCCTTTCTCTTCCGCCACCCATTCCTGCAGGCGGAAATGCGGTTCGATGATGAATTTTGCCATGACGTTCTCCCTTCTCATCAGCAGGCGTTGAAGTGACCGTTGCGCCGCGCTTGGCTGCGCTCGGCGACGCGTCGCGCGCGGATCATTTTGACGTGATCGTCCATTAGGGCGCGCGCGCCGCTTGGGTCGCGAAGCTCGATCAAGTCGGCAAGCTTGGTGTGAATTTCCAGGATGTGCCGCGCCAGTTTCGACGTGGCGGTGACGTTGCGACGCGGCCACGAGACATGTTCGAGCGAGATGAGCTGCACCAGAATGACCCGGTTGTGCGAGGCCTCGGCCACGGCGAGATGGAAATCGCGCGACAGCCGCGTGAATTCGTCGAGATCGCCGATCGCCGCTTCGGCTTCGCGCAACAGCCGCCGCAACTTTTCGATATCCTGCGGCGTGGCGTTTTCGGCGGCGAGTTCGGCGCCAAGCGTCTCAATGGCGCGTTGCGCATCCATGATTTCAGCCGCGCTCACGCCGGTGAGGTCGAGCTGCACGGCGAGCGCTTCGGCGAATAGCCGCGGATTGCCGTGCGCGATGCGCGCGCCGCCGCCCTTGCCCATGCGGATTTCGACAATGCCGAGCGCTTCCAGTGTGCGCAACGCGTCGCGCGCGACGATGCGGCTGGCGTTAAAGCGCGCCGCCAGATCTTTTTCCGTGCCGAGGAAATCGCCGGGCCGCAGCCGCTTGGCGAATAGCGCGTCGCGTACCTCCGCGACAACTTGCGTGGACAACGAAGACGAGCGCCCTGCCAGCATGATGGGCGCCGCCGTGTTCTTGCTCGTCTCAAGGGCCATCGTTAGCCGCCTTTGCGGCGGGTTTCGCGGATTAAGATAGTAAAGATATCATCTTTATGTCAAATAGCAGGACTGGTCCTTGTAAGCCATTGAAATTCAAACGAAAGATATAGTCAGGGTAGGCCGCGCGCGCTGCCGCCAGCGCATTGGACGGGGGAGCGCTACAAAGCCCGGGTGGCGTCGTCGAACAGTTCCTCGACCGAAAATCGCCGCGGAATGATTTTCATCTCCAACGCGTAGCTCGACATCAGTTCGAGCGCCGGTTTCACCGCCTGGAAGCCGAACGGAATCGTATCGATGGCGCCGGGCTTCGGCAGGCCTGCCGCTTTTTTGCCGGCCTGCAGCATCCGGAAGATTTCCCGCACCGCGCCGGGATCGGATTTGGCGAGCGCGCTCTTGACCACGACCATGTGATTGACGGGCACGGTCGCGTGTTTCTTGTACCATTCCTTTGCCGCCGCCGCGGGTTTGGCAATGACACTTTTGAGCCGCGGATCGCTTGGGATGTTGCCGCCGAAGATCGCCGCGTCGAGCTCGCCTTCGAGCAGCATTTTTGTCATGTCCTTGCCAGGGGCGGCGCGCTCAACGCCGGGCGGATCGCGGTATTCCGACACGTGGGCGTCCTCGAACGTCACCCATTTCACCGTGCCGAGATCTAGCCCGTAATCCTTCCACAGGATACCGCGCAGCCACACGCCGGTGGTCTGCGAGAAAGCGCGCACGCCGACGCGCCGGCCGGGCAAATTTTCTGGAGTCACTGTTCCGCGCTCGGAATTATAAAACATAGTGCCGTGCTGAAAGCGGCCCATCATCGTCGCGGGCAGAAGCGTCAACGGCTTGCCATAGGCTTTGGCCTGTAAATAAGTAGCGAGCGCCATCTCGCTGACATCGAACTTCTCCTGCCGCACCATCATGAGGAAAGCTTTGTTGATCGGTTCGACCTCGTTGAAGCGGAAGGCGACGCGATCCGAGGTAATGGCGCCGCTCTTGAGCGCAGTTGTGTGCGGGTATGTGCCAAAACATGCGTCTAGGGTCACGATTTTCTCGGCAGTCGCTGCGGCCATAATGCTTTACCTCGCGGGTTCAATTGATCTTATGATCTGGGCCAGGCATGTACCAGCGTTCTTCCCGCACACGGCGCATAACGACAGGTGAGTTGGGCAGGTGAGCCGAGCCATGGATCAGCACGCAAGCACGAAGGAGACGGCTGCGGAGACTCGCGTGTCGGCTACCCAGCTTACAGCTTTCGTGACGCGCGCCTTCATCGCCGCCGGCTTGCCGGAGGATGACGCGCAGGCAGTCGCAGGCTTGATGGTTGAAGCGGATTTGCGCGGCAGCGATACCCATGGCGTGATCCGGCTGCCGCTTTACATGCGCCGACTACGCGCCGGCGGCATCAATATTAGGCCGAACATCCGCGTGATCAGCGACCGCGCATCCGTAGCGCTGATCGACGGCGATAACGGCATGGGCCATCTGGTGATGCGCCGCGCCGCCGCATTAGCGATCGAAAAAGCCAAGGCGAACGGAGTGGGCTGGGTCGGTGCGCGTATGAGCAATCACGCCGGGCCGGCGGCGCTCTATGTCACGCTGCCGCTCGAGCACGATATGATCGGGTTATATTTCGCCGTCGGCAGCAACAACCATCTGCCGCCATGGGGCGGCAGCGAAAGCCTGCTCGGCACCAATCCGATGGCGGTTGCCGTCCCGGCGCTTGAGGAGCCGGCAATCGTGCTCGACATGGCGCCGACCGTGGCGGCCTACGGCAAAGTGCGGCTCAAAGCGCAGCGCGGCGAGCCGATGCCTGTCGGCTGGATGATCGACCGCGAGGGAAAACCGCTGACCGATGCCAAGCGCGCCGATGAAGGCCATCTGTTACCGATAGGCGATTACAAAGGTTACGGGTTGAGCCTGATCATCGCGCTCATCGCCGGCGCGTTGAACCGTGCGGCGGTCGGCCGTGAGGTTATCGATTTTGTCAAAGAGACCGGGAAAGCGACCAATACCGGCCAAGCGATTATGGCGCTGTCGATTGAGGCTTTTATGCCGCCCGCGGAGTTCAAGAAGACTGTCGACGGTTTCATTCGCGACATCCGTCATTCACAGCGGCTGCCCGGAATCGAACGCATCTGGCTGCCGGGCGAACAGAGCCACGCCAAGCGCTTGGACCGGCGCGCGCACGGCATTCCGATGCCCAACGCGCTGCGCGAGAATCTCGACAGCGTGGCGCGCGAACTAAAAATCGCGCCGCTGGAATAGCGCCGAATGGCGGTGCGTTCAGAGCAAGGGCACCGGGCCCCCCGTTTGTTGCACCAGGAACGAGCAAATCAAATGCCTCCCCAAACACCCGTCGGATTGATTGGCGTTGGGCTGATGGGAGAAGTTTACGCCCGCCGCCTGATCGCCGCGGGATTTGGCGTCATCGGATTCGACATCGATGCGGCAAGGAATGAGCGTCTTGCGCAAATCGGCGGGCGTACTGGAGCGCTCGCCGACATAGCGCGGCAGTGCGATTCGATCGTGCTCGCGGTATTTTCTACCGATCAGGTCGAGGAGGTCGTCGAACGCGCGCTCTTGCCCGCCGCGGCGGGCAAGATCGTGATCTGCACCAGCACCTGCGATCCGGATCGCATTGCTGAACTCGGGGCGCGCGTGGCGGCGCAGATTCACTTTCTCGAAGCGCCGGTATCCGGCACCAGCGTGCAGGTCCGCCAAGGCGACGGCGTCGGGCTGATTGGCGGCGACGTTGATATCGCGCAAATCGCGGCACCGGTGCTGGATGCGTTATTCCCGAAACGCTTTCACATTGGCAAGATCGGCGACGGCGGCCGCGCCAAGCTCGCGATCAATCTTATTCTCGGCCTCAACCGCCTTGCGCTTGCCGAGGGCCTGGTCTTTGCCGCGAGGCTTGGCCTCGATCCCGCGGCGTTTCTTGAAGTGGCGCGCGCATCAGCAGCCGCCTCACAAGTCATGGACACCAAAGGACCGAAAATGGTGGCCGCTGATTTTACTGCTGAAGGCCGCGTACGCCAGACGCTCAAAGATGCCCGCTTAATGATTGATCAGGCGTGCAGAGTTGGGCAGGAGCTGCCGCTCCTTGCGGTGCACGCCGCGGTGCTTGAGGCCTGTATCCGCCATGGCGATGGTGAAATGGACAACAGCATCGTCATTGAGGAAATTCGCCGCCGCAGGTCGCCTCAACAATGAGACCGATCGTCGGACTTTATCTTATCTCCGGCAGCAGGCTTTGGAGCAAGACCTAACTCTTCTTCTGGTGCCGCTTTCGTAACCGCACGCCGGGGCCACCGCCGCTTTCGTAACCGCACGCCGGGGCCACCGCCCCACCAGATATCGCGGGTTCGTCTAGCGGGAATTGGGGACTGAAAGCGGATATGCGGCTCGATGCCACAATTCGGCTATCGATCTGTCTATTGATTACCGTAAGATTGGACGGGCACCCGTGCCGCAGCTTCAAGTCCGATACTGGTAAATTTAAGCCGCGCGGTTGGACTGCTATCCGATTTTCCCAGCGCGAGGTCCAATGACAGCAGCTGGAACCGGCGTCAAATTCCCCGCTCCGCAAGCAATTTTGGGCACGACAGTTTACGTGCTCGAACTTGCTGTTATCGCCATAACCTACGTTGCGCTTGCCGATACTGCGCAATTATTCCCAGCGATCAACGCGATCGATACATTATTGTGGCCGCCAACCGGGGTAGCGCTCGCTATCATAATGGTGCGCGGGTATCGCATCTGGCCTGCGGTTTTCATAGGATCGTTTTCCGCTGGTGCAATCGCTGCCGGAGTGCTGACGGTCCAACCGTTGGCCACTGCGATCAGTACCACGCTCGCGGCATTGGCCGGGGCAAGTCTCATCAATTATTGGTCATACGGGACCAAGACTTTCTCCACTCCAATCGGCATTGCAAGGTTTGTGCTCATCATCTTCGTACCGACGGCAATGATCAGTTCCGCTGGCGCGACGATAGGCGAGTTTTTTGCCAGTGATTTCGATTATTCCAGTTTGGCCATCACCTTGGCCGTATGGTGGCTGGCGGACGCGGTCGCAAGCATCGTTATCGTGCCCGTCATTGTTCTTTGGGCGACACCATCATTGCGGAAGTTCACTAAATCGAATCTGCTGGTGACGATCGCAATCTTGCTCGCCACAGCGGCCATTGCCGCCGTTGCCTTCCTTCCTATAATGCTCTGGGTTTTCGGTTATCTGCTACCCCACCAAAACCTATTTTGCTTTCTCGTCTTCGTGCCCTTGACGTGGGCTGCCGTCCGCGGCGATCAGCGGGCCGTAGCGAGCGCGGCATTGATTTTTTGCGGCCTTGCCGGCTGGGGCTTGTCGAATGCTACCGGCTCAACTGGGACGCCGGGCTTCGATGAATCGCTTTTGCTGCTGCTGGCGCTCTCAATAACCACCTCAACGGCGCCGCTTTTTTTAACTACTGTCATCAGGGGATATCGCGATCGGCAGAGTCAACTACTTTCGGAATGGAGCCGACTGAAACTCAATTTCGGGCAAACGCAGGCGGCTCTCAAAAGCGCTAAGCGACGTTTCCAGATCTTCCTCGAGAGCGTTTCTGATCACGCAATTTTTGTTCTCAACGCTTCCGGACACGTGGCCAGCTGGAATAGCACCGCCCAGCACATCATCGGTTACACCGCCGAAGAAATCGTCGGCAAACATTTCAGCATATTGTATCGGCCCGATGAGCGTCGCGCCGGCGAACCTAGTCGCGCGCTCGAATTAGCAGCCCAGAAAGGCAAACACGAGGTGGAGGGCTGGCGCATTGGGAAGAATGGCACGCCTTTTTTTGTCACTGGGGTACTCACTGCGCTCCGTGACGACGATGCCAATCTGATTGGTTTTGCCAGCGTTATCCGGGACGCAACCGAACGACGCGACACCCAGGAGAAGCTGGTTGAGGCCCGTGAACAGCTCGCAATGGCACAAAAAATGGAGGCGATCGGCAAACTGACCGGCGGCATCGCGCACGACTTTAACAATCTATTGATGATCATCGGTGGCAGCGCGCAAATGTTCAAGCGCCTGCTTGATCCCAAATTGCCGCGCGCCATCGAGGCCATACAGACGGCGGCCAAACGTGGCGAGAGCTTGACCCGTCAATTGCTGACTTTTTCGCGCCGCCAGCATCTCAATCCGACTGTGGTCGACTTGAATGCCAGTATCAGGAACGTGCGGCCAATGATTGAAAGTTCATTGCGCGGCAACATTGTTTACAAAGAAAAGATCAGTCCAACGCTTTGGCCAGTCAAAGTCGATCTTGCCGAACTGGAATTGGCAATCGTCAATATTGCGGTGAATGCCCGTGATGCCATGCCGAACGGCGGTGTCTTTTCGCTGACCGCTGACAATGTGACGGTGAATGATGCCGCTGATCGTGATGGCCAAAGCATCGATCTCGTCGCGATCGAGTTTAGCGATTCCGGAACAGGTATACCGCCAGATCTTCTTTCCAAGATCTTCGATCCGTTTTTCACCACCAAGGATGTCGACAAGGGAAGCGGACTCGGCTTATCGCAGGTTTATGGCTTTGCCCACCAGGCGGGTGGAACCGTGCGCGCGGAAAGCAAAGTCGGGCTGGGAACCGCGATTACACTCTATTTGCCGGCCCATGTGGGCGCGAAAATCGACGTGCCCAAAATTTCCGAGCCCGCGCGCTCGCAGCGACCAATGGTCCTTGTTGTCGACGATAGCGCCGAAGTCGCTGAAGTGACTTCGTCGCTGTTCGAGCATCTCGGTTACGATACCATCTATCGTGACTCGGCCGAAGCGGCGTTGAACTTGCTGGCGGATGGCGCCAAGGTGGATCTTGTCTTCAGTGACATTGTTATGCCGGGCATGATTGATGGTGTCGGCCTGGCCAGTGAAGTGCAGTCGCGGTATCCCCATCTGCCGGTGATCCTGACGACCGGGTACAGCGATGCGGCGCAGACCGCGCCGCCTAATTTGCCGATATTACGCAAGCCCTTTGATGCGGATGCGCTGCGAAACTTTATGCAGGGCATGATGTAACCAGGCATTCCAGAATGAGCACAATTCTTGGATGCGAAGAAAAGCTGGTTGAATCCAGACCCCTCGCCCGCCTCCACGGATAGAATTGTCCTCTTACCACACCGATCGCCGGCACTCGGATTTCACCGTTCTCTTCGCCAGACCATGCAACAATGTTGTCCTTTGCGGCGGAAGAATCTCGACGACGCCATAAAAATGTGACGGCTCGACGGCTTAAGTATCTGTTCACCGCCAATGATCGTCACGTTCGCATCTCACAAACGCCCCAATCCATCAGGGATCGGGCGGGAGCGCAGAGCAAAGACCATCTCCGATATTTCGAAGGTGATCGAACGTGAGTGGGAGGCCGCGTGGATATATGAGCTGCCGTCATGTGGCAGCCTCATTGATCACGACAAATTTTGTCACGATACCTAAGCCCGCGGGAGATCATTTTAGGGCTCTTTGTCAAGTCGGATGGCAAAATAGGCAACGGTCTTTGCGTAGATCTCGGACTCATTCCATTTCTGCAAAACACCAAAATTTGCAGAGCCTTCGGTCCATGGCACACTGCTCTTCCAACCGTGATCCTTAAGATAGTTTGCGGTCGAAGCGAGCGCATTCAACGGACTATGGATAAGGTCACGACGCCCCGAGCCGTCGAAATCAATTGCAAACTTGAGATAAGAGGACGGCATGAGTTGCGTCTGACCAAGTTCGCCGGCCCAAGCCCCGATCATTTCGCTTGAGCTTAGGTCGCCGCGCTCGATGATCCGGAGCGCGTCAACCAATTCGGCCCGAAATTTTTCGGAACGGCGACAATCGTAGGCCAATGTTGCGAGCGATCGGATAGCCGGATATTTGCCCTGGTTGACGCCGTAGTCGCTCTCAAGCCCCCAGATCGCCACCAGCACCGGCCCTGGCACACCGTAGCGGTCTTCGATCCGTGCCAGAATTGAGCCGTAGCGTTTGAGCATATTTCCGCCCTTCTGCAACCGATCAGCCGAGACCATGCGGCCGGAAAACTGCTCAAAGTTTTGCTGGAACACGCGTTGCGAATGGTCGCGCGCGATAATGGCCGGGTTGTAAGCAACCCCGTTCAATGCAGATGCGATCGTCCCTTGGGAAAGGCCTTGCGCACTCGCGTCCTGTTTGAAGCCTTCGAGCCAGCTATCAAAACTGTCCCGCTGGCAGTCTGCTGCACTCCCGGGGACAGCCGGTAATAGGACGCACGCGGCGCCAATCATTAAAGAGCTGAATAGTCGTGCAATGCGCGCCACTAACAACTCCTCCATCGTCGGGTTGCCAGGATTCCAACCAATTGCAGCACGACAGTGTCACGATAACGGCTGTGGGAACGCGCGTATCACTGGCAACGGGTAATCTGTCGGGCCCCCGCTGTAAAATTCGTTATTTGCTGGGGGCCTTTCGCGACATGAAGCGGAAGACCTAACTTACGATATTTGTACGCCTCCATACGCCATTGCCAACTCGCCTCGAATTTAGCTCTAATGTGACCAATCGAAGGGTGGTCTCATGAAAACGTCACTGCGAATCCCGTTACAGTTTGCCTTCCTGACAGCTTTTATCCTTGCCGGCGCGGGCACCTCGTCGCAAGCGGCTGACAAGGTTATCAAGATCGGCGGCTTGCTGCCGATTTCCGGTCCCGGTTCCTACTTCGGGGTCCAAGATAAGCAAGGCGTCGAGCTCGCACTCGACCAGCTCAAAGGCGGCGTCAACGGTTACAAGTTTGAGGTTCAGTATGAAGATTCCGCGTGCAGCCCCCTGCCGGCGACGCAAGCAGCCAAACGCCTGCTTGATCAATATCAGCCCGACGTGGTGATCGGCGAGGAGTGCTCGGACGCGACGCTGGCGGTTATGCCGCTCATGGACCAAGCCAAGGTTCCACTCCTTAATGCTGGCTCGTCGTCCATCAAGATCACCGAACCAGGCAATCCGTGGACTTTCCGGATCATGCCCAATGAAGTCATGCAAGGCGTCGATCTTGCGACCAATGCTTATAAGCGGTTGAACGCGAGAACCGCCGTCTTACTGCATGAGAATACCAATGCCGGCATCGGCAATGCCAAGGTCTTTGCCGACACGTTCGGAAAGTTGGGCGGCAAGATTCTTGAGGACATCGGTTTCGGCCGCGATATTAACGACTTCACCGCCATCGCCACTCGCATTGCCGGGCTCGGCAGTGTCGATGTGATTCCGACTTATACCCTGGAAGGCCAAGGCCTGAAGATTACGGAGGCTTTGACGCAGGTCGGCATTGTCAAAGGTGGCGGCGGCAAAGCGATCCAGTTGGGCGCGATTTGGCTGCCGTTTGGGTTCGAGCAAAAAGCCGGGAAGGCCGCGATTGGCTACATTCGGATCGTACAATTCGACCCGACCGATCAACGCGCGGTGGTCCGCGATTTCATCAAGGGGTTCAAAACGAAGTTCAATGGCGATCCTACTCATCTTAACGCCCACGCTTACGATCAAATCATGCTGATTGCCGACGTAGTGAGGCGAGGCGCGAAGGACGCGCAGTCGATCCGCGACGGGCTAGCCGCAACCAAGGACTTCTCCGGTGTGACTGGAAGCGTCGAGTTCGACAAGACCAATCAAAATATCAAAATGGATACCGTCCATTACATGGAGACCAAGCCTGATCTGTCGTGGGAATCGCTGAAGTGGAACTAATCCCGCGGATATGCTGATCGTCATCCTCCAACAGGGGATTAACGGCATCGTTGTGGGCAGCCTCTACGTGCTGGTCGCGCTGGGGCTCACCTTAATCTACGGCGTTCTGGTTCAAATCAACTTTGCTCACGCCGACATCGTGACGCTGGGCGCTTTCGCCGCCTATTTCGTCGCTCAACTGCTGAGCGGCAATTATTTCATCGGTATCGCCGTTGCGCTTATTGTCGGTGGGGTGCTCGGCTGGCTGATCAATGCCGCCATTTTCGCGCCATTGCGAGAGCGTGGCAGCGAGTTGCTGCCACTGATTGCCACCATCGGCATTTCAATCATGCTGCAGAACGCAATGTTGCTGCTGTTTGGGCCGATTCCCTATGCTTTCAACACTCCCTACAGCAGCAAGGTGATCCATATCGGCAGTCTGTTCTTTACGCTGCAAAACCTGTTGATCATCCTCGTATCAGCCGCAACCATCGCCTTGCTCTATGCATTTATGAAGTTCACTTTTCTCGGCAAGGCGCTGCGTGCGGTTTCGCAAGATCGCGAAACGGCTGCCCTGATGGGGATCAATCCCAATTTCCTCATCATGCTGACGTTCATTATTGCCTCGGCACTGGCTGGGATGAGCGGAGCGCTGCTCGGCCCGGTGCTCGTGCTTACCCCATTTGCGGGGACCTCGGTCATCGTCAAAGCTTTCGCGATCGTCATCATCGGCGGTTTCGGCAATGTCGAGGGGACGATCATCGCCGGGCTAATTGTCGGTTTGATCGAAAGCTACACCACCCAATTCCTCGATCCCGGACTGATCGACATCGCGGTGTTCGCCCTGCTCCTCGTCATGCTTGCGGTGCGGCCAACGGGCCTGATCGCCGAGAAGCGCGCCGAAAATGTCTGACCCCTCGCGAATCGAAAGCTCCCAGCCTCCTCCCGCTCGAAGATTCATCACGTCACGGCATCTTTGGTTTCTCGTGGCGGCAATCACCATTGCCCTGTTGCCGCTCATTTTCCCCAGCTCTTATTGGCGGACCAATCTGATTGTCTGCGCAATCAACGTCTTGCTCGCCATCGGCTTGGACTTCGTGCTTGGCTATGCTGGGCAACTCAATATCGGACAATCGGCCTTCTACGGCATTGGGGCTTATGCCTCGACGCTCTTAATCATGAAACTCGCCGTGCCGTTCTGGGTTGCGTTTGCGCTTGGCGCGCTGATCTCTGGAATCGCCGGCGCACTCCTTTCGCTGTTTGCAGTACGTCTGCGCGGGCATTATCTCGCCATCGCATCACTGGGGTTTGCGGTGATTACGTACCAGATCCTTTTGAATTGGATCAGCCTGACCCAGGGACCGCTTGGCATTTATGCAATCTTGCCACCTCCGCCAATAACGCTGCCTGGGCTGTCGCCCATCGTGTTCACCAACCTTGCCAATCTGTTTTATCTGATCGCCGGTTTTGCGTTGTTGATCTACTTTATTCTCGATCAATTGGTCCGATCGCCGATCGGCGAAACTTTGACCGCAATCCGCGAGGACGAGTTGTCCGCAGCCTCACTGGGTATCGATGCTCCGAAATGGAAGGCGTTCGCGTTTGCGGTCAGTTCGGCGGTTGCCGGCGCCGCCGGCTGTTTTTATGCGAGCTTCGTCGGCACGCTTGTCCCCGACGCCTTCTTCATCACGGAATCGTTCAGCATGCTCGCCATGGTTATTGTCGGCGGCATGGGCACGCTGATCGGACCGGTATTTGGCGCCATTCTCCTTACCATCCTGCCAGAACTGTTGCGCGGCATAGGCGACCTTCGCCTCATCGTCTATGGCGCGACGGTGGCACTGGTCGTGCTGTTTATGCCCGGCGGCCTTGTTCAAGCCATCCGTCTCGTGGCGCGCCACGTCTTTGCGGCTGGCGCGAAGTTTGAGACGCGGTCGTGACTGCTGCAGCTAAAGCTAATCTCGCGGGCGAGAACGCCGACGCGGTCCTGTTCCGTGCCAAAGGTCTATGCAAAAATTTTGGTGGCGTGCGTGCCGTGCGTGACATCTCGTTCACTATTGTGCCGGGCATCGTATTTGCGGTGATCGGTCCGAATGGTGCCGGAAAATCAACGCTGCTAAACTTGATAAGCGGCATCTATCAGCCCGATGCCGGCACAATGTCGCTTGACGGCGTAGATTTAGTCGGAATGAGCGCACAGCGTCGTGTTCGGCATGGATTGGCTCGCACCTTTCAGAAGATTCGCCTGTTCAAACAACTGTCCGCCTTGGAGAATGTCATTGCCGGTTACCACACCCGCCATGTCATTCCGGCCTGGCAATATGTCTTTCATGGCGCTGCTTTTCGTGAGGATGCGTGGCGGTGCCGTGACGAGACGATCGAATTGCTTAATTTTGTCGGATTAGAGCACCGGGCTCACATTACCGCCGGCGCGCTGGCTTACGGCGAGCAGCGGCTCCTTGAAATCGCTCGGGCGCTCGCCACCGCGCCGCGTTTGCTGATGATCGACGAGCCAGCTGCTGGTCTCAATCCGGCCGAGGTCGCCGCACTGCTGCGCCGGATCGCCAGTTTGCGCGATCGTGGCGTGACCGTGCTGTTGGTCGAGCACAATATGGATCTGGTGATGAATGTCGCCGATCGCATTCTCGTCATGGATTACGGTCAGCAGCTGTTCGCGGGTGCTCCCGCAGACGTCCAGGCCCACCCTGACGTGATCGCCGCCTATCTCGGAGCCAATGTCCTGTGACGGCGTTGCTCGATACCGAAGGTCTCGAACTCGCCTACGGCGAACTGACAGCATGCCGCAATATCTCGATCACCGTGGATGCCGGCGAGATTGTCACCCTGATTGGGTCGAACGGTGCGGGCAAGAGCACGATCTTGCGCGCTATTGCCGGCGCGCTGGCGCCGCGCGCTGGAATGATTCGCTTTGACGGTCGCGATATCACCCGCCTGCCCGCGTATGACCGTACCCAGCTCGGCATCGCCCTGGTCCCTGAGGGTCGCCACGTCTTTCCGTTCCTTACGGTACGCGAGAATCTGGAACTCGGCGGCTTCAAATACCGCAAGGACATCGGCAAGGTTCGCAGGCTGATCGAAATGATGTTTGACATGTTTCCGCAGCTTCGCAGTCGCGCCGCTCAGAGTGCCGGAACGCTGAGTGGCGGCGAACAACAAATGCTGGTTCTTGGCCGTGCCATGATGTCCGAACCACGTTTGCTTTGTCTTGATGAACCCTCGCTGGGACTCGCACCGCGGATCGTCGATAATATTTTCCAAACCATCGCTTCGATCAACGCCGGTGGCACCAGCGTGCTGCTTGTCGAGCAGAACGCACGCTACGCGCTGCAGACCGCAAGTCGCGGTTATGTTCTGCAAACCGGTTCGATCTCGGCATCCGGACCGTGCCGGACACTCAGAGAAGACAAGCGCGTGCAGGAAGCCTATCTCGGTCGCGCCGCGGCAGACAGAGGAGCGGTCTGATGAGCGAACCCATCCTCGCTGGCAAGACATCCATCGTCACCGGAGCCGGCAGCGGCATCGGGCGAGCCATCTGTCTTACGTTTGTTAGGGCAGGCGCCAAAGTCGCTTGCCTTGATATCAATCTCGCCGCCGCTGAAGAAACCGCTGCCGCGTGCGGTCCCGAGGCTCTGGCATTGCACTGCGACGTGAGCAATGAGGCTGAGACAAAGGCTGCGGCCGCCGCGACCGTTTTTAGGTTCGGGACGGTTCACGTTTTGGTCAACGCTGCCGCAACCGACGACCGCAACGGCACTATTCTCGACATTTCGGCCGACGAGTGGTCGCAGGTGTTCGCCGTTAATGTGACGGGTGCGTTCCTGATGAGTCGAGCGGTTCTGCCGACAATGATCGCTGCTGGCGGCGGCAGCATTATTCACATCGCTTCGCAATTGGGCCGCGTCGCCGCCCCGGCGCGTGCCGCTTATTGCACCTCTAAAGGTGCGATCATCCAACTCGCCAAGGCGATGGCGGTGGACCACGCCGGCCAGAATATACGCGTTAATTCGCTCTCGCCTGGTGCGGTCGAAACCCGCCGCCTCGCATTGCGGTACGGCGACATGACAACGGCCCGGCGGATGGCCGCGCCAAAGCATCTCCTTAACCGCCTCGGTCAACCTGACGAAATCGCCCAGGCCGCTTTGTTCCTCGCGAGCGAAGCCGCGAGTTTTATGACCGGCGCCGATATGCTAGTCGACGGCGGCTACACGACGACCTGATTTCGCGGCAATCCCATCGTGCCGCCAGTGGCGCTAGCGGCCGAGGATCGTCGATACCATCGCGCGCGGATCGCGTTTACGCCAGGCGCCGACATCGACCGTGTGGAAGAAGTCAGCAATGTGCTGATTGAACGCGATCGGATCTTCGAGATTGATGGTATGTCCAGCATTGGGCATGACCACGAGCGCGGCGGTCGGAATGGTGCGTTTCATCAGCAAACCGGGCTCTAGACAAGGCCAATCCTCGTCACCGGTCATGATCAGCGTCGGCGCGGTGATGGTCTTCATTTTGTCGATCAGGTCAAACAATGACGGTCGCCGTGCCTGGACCCCGCGCATGGTCCGGGCGGAACCCTCGGTCGAATGCGCGGTGAGTTGATCAGCGAACTCTTGCCACCCCCGCGGATCTTTGTTCTGGAACTGAACGCGCGTCGGTCCCAGCGCATAGCCTTCGGCGGCTTTGGCCATGCCCGCTTGCTCGAATTGCTTTGCCGCGGCTTCCGCCTCGGCGGCGAACTGCACGCGTTTGTCCGGCACCGCGCCATAGCCGCAGCCGGCGATCACCAGCGACCGCGCGCGATCGGGATAGGTGAAGCCAAAGTGTAATGCCGCGAATCCACCCATCGACAGGCCAACGATGTGTGCCTTGTCGATCTGGAGGGTGTCGAGCACCGCGCGGATGTCGTCGCGGGCGCGTTCTTGCGAATAGACCGCGCCGTTGTCCGGAACGTCGGAGGGTGGATAGCCGCGTGCATTAAACGCAATGCAGCGATAGCGCTGACCGAAATAACGCATCTGCATCTCATACGAGCGCACGTCGCCGGCAAACTCGTGGACGAAGACAATGGGAATGCCGCTGCCCACCTCCTCGTAATAGAGCTTGACGTTGTCGTCCGTGGTCAGGTGCGGCATATTTGCCTCGCGTGATGAATTGAGAAATCAGAAGTTAAAGGTTCGCGCCGACAGACCGGCGTCGATGGTCACAACCGAACCGCTGTTATAGCTGCAGCGCTCCGATGCCAGGAAAGCAATCATGGCGCCGACTTCATCGGGCGCGCAGCCCCGGCCGAACGGCAGCGGCTTGAAAAGCTCGCGCCAATTATCGGCGTTGCCAGTGCGGTCCTGTGCCTTCTTCTTCATGAGATTGACCAGTCGCTCGGTTTCGACCGGGCCCGGATTAAGTGAAATTACCCGAATGCCGTCGCGCACGCTGATGCTGCCCAAGGACTGGCTGAACGCCGTCAGCGCGGCGTTGCCGGCGACGCCGCAGATATATTCCGGATCATGGGTCTGCGCCGCATTGCCGGTGACGTTGATGATGACGCCGGAGCCCCTTTTTTTCATCAGCGCATAATAGGCGCGGCACATATTGATATAACCGAACACCTTCAGATCCCAGGCCTTGCGCCAGGTCTGCTCGTCGACATCGAGCAAGTTGCCGCCGGGAATGGCGCCGGCATTGTTCACCAGAACATCGATGACGGGAAAATCCCGGACCACTCGCTCGATCGCGCTGCTGTGCGAAAGATCGGCGGCGACCGTATCGATTTGCACCGTCGATTGCCGTGCGATCGCTTGCTTTGCCGCGGCGAGATCGGTGGCGGTGCGCGATACCAAAATCACGTTGCAGCCTTCGGCGGCGAGCCGCTCGGCAGCGGCGCGGCCGATTCCCTTTGACGCACCCGTAATCAGTGCAGTTTTTCCAGCGAGCTGCAAATCCATTGCCGGTCACCCCCTGCAAGCAATATGATCGCTGGCCGCAGACAAATGCGCCGGCGTCATCAGCCGCAAGATCCGCCTTTTTCGCGCAACGAACCAACTCTTCTTCCGGTGCCGCTTTCGTAACCGCCCCCCGGACCCCCGCCGTTCTCGTCGATGGAACGCGATGCCGGCACGATTTTTCATCCGTTGAAATTGCTCATGAAATTCCAGTTCGTTCTGCCAATCTGCAATCTGTCATTGCATTACTC
>Ga0193751_1000731_pt1 | contig 23735 bp, 22 predicted proteins | sample L1c2metaG_FD_143050 | JGI IMG/M metagenome (GOLD analysis project Ga0193751, IMG submission 143050) | Soil microbial communities from a riparian zone of the East river system, Colorado, United States - L1c2 | ecosystem: Environmental > Terrestrial > Soil > Riparian zone | place: USA: East River... | reverse complement strand
CCCCCGAATGCCACACCGAGTTCAGGTCGGGGTCGGGGCCGACGTCGAACGCCAGGAGCGCCGCCTGGTAGTTCCGGCCGATCAGGTACTTCTGCACCAGGTCGGCTCCTGAGACGGTCTTGACATCGGCCTCGATACCGATCTCGAGGAGCTGCCGCGCCACCGCGTCAGCCACATCTTTGTTCGGGAACGGGCTGACCACGACCAGCTCGAATTTGAAGGACTGTCCGCCCTTGGCGCGCACCTTGGCGCCCGGAGCCAGCACCCAACCAGCCGCGTCGAGGGCCTTCGCTGCCGCGATCGGGTCGTAGGGATGAGATGTCGCCGCTGATGGCGAGAAGGCCCAATCCCCGAATGGGATCGGGCTCGGGTCGGGGTCGCCGCGCCCGGCGAGCACCTCGGAGAGCACGCGCTCGCGGTCGATGGCCTGAGTCAGCGCCAGGCGAACCTTCACGTCGCTGAACAGCGCCTTGCCGCTGCCATCGGGGTTGAACGTGACGAAGGCGTTCGTGAATGTCCTCGTGTCCTGCACAGACACATCGGTGCGGCCCTGCAGCGCGAGCACCTCCTGTGGCTCCAGGCCGCCGACGAGGTCGGCTGCGCCCGAAAGCACGGCGCGGATCGCCATCTGCGGATCGGACACGGGATAGGTCCGAAGGATCAGATGGTCGAGGTATGGCTGCGGATCCGCGTAGCTGTTGCGATCGAGTGTAATCGCCAACGAGTTGATGCCGAAGACCTTGAACGGCCCGGTGCCGATCGCGCGAATGCCGCTGTATGGGCTGGCCACGATCTGCGCCGGTGCCATCCCGTCGAATAGGTGCTTGGCGATGATTCCTATGCGCAGCGCTAGCGGAAAGGCCGCGCTTGGCGCCTTCAACGTGAACACGACCTGGTTTGGGCCGCCCGCGGCGACGCCCACCTGGCGCCAGTCAAGCGCTCCGGGTTGCTGGTACTCGAGGTCCTGGAGGACGTGGAAGGTGAAGAGCACGTCGGCCGCGGTGAACGGCTGGCCGTCGGCCCATTTGACGCCAGAGCGGATGTTGAAGGTGTACGTCAGGTGGTCGTTGGAGATCGCCCAATCAGAGGCGAGCAGCCCGACGACGTTCTGCCCCGCATCCACGGTGGTCAGGCCCTGGTAGATCACGCTGTCGACGTCACGCGCGGAGTCATCGGCTTCAAAAAGCGGATTGAGAACGCCGGCCTGACCGACCAGAGCCTCGACCGCGGTGCCGCCGCGAGCCGGCTTGGGCACCGTCGCCACCGGCTGGCAGGCCACCAGCGCCAACAGCGCCGCCACGGCGGCGGCGACGACCCGCCTATCCGAGATTACGGGCCCGTATCCAGGTCAGAGCGATCGAGCAGACCAGGAAGGCCGCGGCCAGAACCCAGGTCGTCCAGTAGACCTGCCGCTCCAGCCCGCGGCGGGTTCGGTACCCCCCGCCCAGCCCATCGCCGCCACCGCCGATGGTGCCCCCGAGCCCAGATGCCTTCGGGGTCTGTATCAGTACCCCGGCCATCAAAAGGACCGCGAGCACCGTCTCAATGATGATCAGGGCGTTGTTTAGCTGCTTCACGGCTGCTTACTTGAAGCGGCCCTCGATGGCCTTCCAATTGAGGGTGTTGAACCACGCGGCGACGTAGTCCGCGCGCTTGTTCTGGTACTTCAGGTAGTAGGCGTGCTCCCACACGTCAACGCCGAATATCGGAGTCATGTTTTCCATGTAGGGGCTGTCCTGGTTCGGGTAGGACTTGATGAGGAGCTTGCCCCCCGAATCCTTCAGCAGCCACGCCCAGCCGCTGCCAAACTGCCCGACCGCCGCCTTGGTGAGCTGCTCCTTGAAGGAGTCATAGCTGCCGAAGGTGCTGTTGATCGCATCCCCGATGTGTCCCGTCGGGGCACCGCCGCCGCCCGAGGTCATGATCGTCCAGAAGATCGAGTGGTTCGAATGTCCGCCGGCGTTGTTGCGCAGGAGGTTGCGGACGTCCTCGGGCACTGAGCTGATTCCGCGCAGGAGGTCCTCGACCGACTTCTTGGCCAGCTCCGGGTGCTTTTCCAGCGCGCCGTTGGCGTTGTTCACGTAGGCGGCGTGATGGCGGTCGTGATGAATCTCCATGGTCTTGGCGTCGATGTGCGGTTCGAGCGCATCGAACGCGTACGGGAGCGGCGGAAGCTCGTATGCCATTGTCGGGAAAACCCCCTTACAAACGGTCTTGGATCTTGATTACGAAATCAGTCTAGCGAGAGCCGGTCGCTTGATCGCGGACGGCAGCCGCCCGGCGCTCTATCTCCTTGGGATCGCCGAGGTACTTGCTGGACCGTGGCTTGAAATCGGTGCCAAGGTCATAGACCCGCGGCACGCCTGTCGGGATGTCGAGGTCGACGACCTCCTGCTCGGTCAGCCCATCGAGGTGTTTGACGAGTGCGCGCAGGCTGTTGCCGTGGGCCGACACGAGGACGCAATCCTCGCGGAGCAGGTCGGGAACCATCGCGTCGTACCAGTACGGGAGCATCCGTTCTACGACGTCCTTCAAGCACTCCGCAGCCGGCAGCAGCTCGGGCGGCATCCCCGCATACCGCGGGTCGTGGGAAGGATGACGCTCGTCAGTCATCTCCAACGCGGGCGGTCGGACGTCATAGCTGCGCCGCCAGATCTTCACCTTGTCCTCGCCAAACCGCTCGGCAGTCTCCCGTTTGTTCAGCCCTTGTAGGGCGCCGTAGTGCCGTTCGTTGAGCCGCCAGCTACGCCGGACCGGTATCCACGTCCGGTTCATCTCGGCCAGGGCGAGATCTGCCGTCTGGATGGCGCGCACCAGGACTGACGTGTGGACGATGGCCGGGGCGAGGCCCGCGGCGAGCATCAGCCGTCCCGCCTCTTTGGCCTCGGTGACACCAAGCTCGCTCAACGGCACGTCATGCCAGCCGGTGAAGAGGTTTTCCAGGTTCCACGTGCTCTGGCCGTGCCGTAGTAAGACCAGGGTGCCTATGTGATCAGCGATGGCCGTAGACCCCTGCCGTCACCTCCACGATCTTGGCGAACTCCTCGGCGTTGAGGCTGGCGCCGCCGACGAGGCACCCGTCGCAGAGCGGCAGCTCGACGTAGGACTCGACGTTGCTCGCATTGACGCTTCCTCCGTAGAGCACACGTACCTTTCGTGCGGCGCCGGCGCCGATGAGCTCGCCCACCGTCTTCCTGATCATCCTCATCGTCTTGTACGCGTGCTCAGGGTCGGCGCTCTTTCCCGAACCGATGGCCCACACCGGCTCATAAGCGATGACGAGGCGCGCTGAGTCGTCGGCGGAACACAGCGAGAGGCCGGCTTTGACCTGAGCTGCCACGACCTCGCCGCTCTGCCCGGCCACGTAGTGCTCGTCGAGCTCGCCGACGCACATGATCACGCTGAGGTCGTTGGCAAGCGCCGCGGCGGTTTTTCGCGCGACCATGTCGTCGGTCTCGCCAAGGTAGGCACGCCGCTCGGAGTGCCCGATGATCACCCACTGGCACCAGCCCTTGAGCATGGCTGGGGAGACCTCACCCGTATAGGCGCCAGACAGCTCCCAGAAGCAGTCCTGCGCGCCAAGCTTCACGGTGGTTCCTTCCACGACCTCGGCGATTCCCAGCAGCCATGGATAAGGCGGAAAGATCGCGACCTCCACGATGTCCGGGTTGCTGGTGGCGGCGGGCATCACACCTTTGATGAGGTCGAGGGCGTCGCCCGCATTGACTGGATTCATCTTCCAGTTGGCGGCCAAGAGAGCTTTGGGGCTCACCCGAGCCGGGGCCATCTAGTGGTCCGAGGTGGCCGGACGGGCCGCAGGTCGGGGCAGGCGACCGACAGGTCGCCGGTCCGGGCGCCGAGACGAAGGATGGGGTGGCGCAAGGAGGAGCGCATCGTTAGATGCGTGACGACGAGGCGCCGGGCCCCCAGACGCACGGATCGGCGTCCTGAGCCCCGAGATGCGGTCTGGCAGGCCGCCGCGGACCACGTGCTCTACGCCTCCTTCAGTATTGCAACGCCAGGCAGTTGCCTCCCCTCGAGGTACTCCAACGTGGCTCCGCCGCCGGTCGAGACCCATGAAAAACGGCCCGTGAGCCCGAGCGCATCGATGGCTGCGGCGGTGTCGCCACCGCCGACGAGAGTGTAAGCGCCGGAACTGGCGATCGCCTCTCCTACACCGCGAGTTCCCGCACCAAAGTCCGGGATCTCGAACATTCCCATCGGCCCGTTCCACACCACGGTGCCCGAGCCGCGCAAGCGCTCGGCGAACAGAGCCACGCTCTGCGGTCCGATGTCGAGCGCGATCCAGCCCGGCTCGACCGCTTGCGCGGGAAAGATTTGAGTCGGCTGGCCGGCCTGGACCTGCTGAGCGCAGACCAGGTCGACGGGCAGGACGAGGCGGTTGCCGAAGATCTTCCAAACATCGTTGGCGGCCTCGAGGGCGCCTTCTTCGACCAGGCTGCGCCCGGTGGGATAGCCCTGCGCGCGGAGGAAGGTGTTCGCCATCGCGCCACCGATCACCAGCGCATCGACCTTCGCGATCAGGTTGTTGAGCAGATTGATTTTCGTCGACACCTTGGCGCCGCCGATGACCGCTATCAGAGGCCGCGCCGGGTTGTCGATGGCGGCGTGAAGGGCCTCAAGCTCCGCGAGCATCAGCTGACCGGCATACGCGGGCAGATAGTTGGCGACGCCCACCACCGACGCGTGCGCGCGATGGGACGCGGCGAACGCGTCATTGCAGAAGATCTCTCCGTGCGCGGCGAGCTGGCGGGCGAACTCCGGGTCGTTGTTCTCTTCCTCGGGATGGAACCGCACGTTCTCTAGCAGCAGCACCTTGCCGGGCTGCAACCGGCCGACGGCAGACTGAGCGATTGGGCCGACACAGTCGGCGGCGAAGGGCACCTCGCCCCAGAGATGCTGAGAGAGCTCGCGCGCGACCGGTCGCAATGAGAGCGCCGGGTCGGGAGCGGTAGGACGCCCCAGATGGGACATGACGATCGTCATCGCCCCGCGGTGCATCAGGTCGCGCAGGGTCGGGATGGCGGCCTTGATGCGGGTCGTGTCGGTGATGGTGCCATTGACGATCGGAACGTTGAAGTCCTCGCGCACGAGAACCCGCTTGCCGTTGACGTCGACGGATTGGATCGATGCTTTCAGAGTCGCGCCGCCATGTAGGTGATCAGATCCACCATCCGGCAGCTGAAGCCCCACTCGTTGTCGTACCAGCTCACGACCTTCGCCCAGTCGCCGCCCAACATCTGTGTCAGCGGTGCATCGACGATCGACGAGTGTGGGTCGCCCTTGAAGTCCGAGGAGACGAGCGGCTCTTTGCTCACCGAGAGGATTCCCTTCAGCTCGCCGCCCGCCGCCTCATCGAACGCCGCGTTGATGTCCTCGGCGGTCGTCGTCTTGCTCAGCTGCACCGTGAGATCGACGACAGAAACGTCCAGGATCGGGACGCGGAACGCCATGCCTTCGAACTTGCCCTTGAGCTCGGGCAGGACTTCCGAGACGGCACGGTTGGCACCGGTTGATGTTGGGATGATATTGTCGGCCGCCGCTCGCGCGCGTCGCAAGTCTTTGTGCGGAAGGTCCTGGAGCTTCTGGTCCGCGGTGTAGGCGTGGATCGTAGTCATCATTCCGCGCTCGATCCCGAAGCCGTTGTGGAGGACGTGGGCCAAAGGCACGAAGCAGTTGGTCGTGCAGCTGGCGTTGGAAATGACGTTGTGCTTTGTTGGGTCGTAGCCCTTGTGGTTAACGCCCATCACGACGGTGAAGTCCTGGTTGGTCGCCGGAGCCGAGATGATCACCTTCTTCGCGCCGCCCTTGTCGATGTGGACGCGGGCCTTGGTGGCGTCGGTGAAGAGTCCCGTGGACTCGACGACGATGTCCACACCGAGGTCCCTCCAGGGCAGCTCGGCTGGGTCCCTGTGGCTCATGAACTTCACACGGCGGCCGCCGGCGACGATGTCGTCGCCATCCACGGCGACCGGTGGGCCAAAAGTGCCGAGCGCGGTGTCGTGCTTCAGGAGGTGCGCGAACGTGTGCGCGTCCCCCAGGTCATTGACGGCCACGATCTCGAACGACGCCTTCAGGGCGTCGGCGGCGCGGTAGATGTTGCGACCGATGCGCCCGAAACCGTTGATTCCAACCCTGGTCATTCGTAACCCCTCACCTTACGTGCGGGCCCCGGCACGACCGGCATTTAGAAGGACATAGCGATGGGCCGACGTAATGTTATGCGGAGCGGCGCGCGGGATTCGGCGGTACGCCGCCGTTGGAATGCTCGGCGACCTGCTGCAGGCGGCGAAGGCGATGGTTCACCGCCGACTTGGAAAGCTTCATTCGCGTGGCAAGCTCGCCGAGATTCAGATCGGGGTTCGCGGTGCGCCACCGCGCCATCTCGCGCAAGGCAGGCGGCAGCCCGTCGAGCTTCCCTGTCGTCTCGAGCCTTTCGATCGCGGCCGCCTGCCGCAGACCCGACCCGATCGTCTTACTGATGTTGGCGGTCTCGAAGTTGAGGCGGCGGTTCACCTCTCCGCTCACCTCGCGCACAACGCGCACGTTTTCGAACTCCATCACCGCGCGGCTGGCGCCCATCCACGACAGGAGCCGCACGATGCCGTCGCCGTCCTTCACGTAGACGACGTGCTGGCCGCTGCGCTCCATCACCCCGACTCTTGTCCCGGCCGACTCGACTACTTCGCCGATCACCGTCGCCCACGGCTGGTTGGGCGCCACGAATTCGAGGTGATACCGCGCGGACGGCGCGTTGACCGAACCACACCCGAGGAACAGGCCTCGGAGCATGGCTTTGCGATCGCAAGTGGCGTCGGGAACGACCTGCGCCGCCGCTTGCGTGAACGCCGGCGTCAGACCCGGGGGCAGGGCGAGCTCGATGAAGAACGTCATTCGTTTCTTTGTTCGCACTGCTTGGTATTTGGCCTCCATGTGGCCCACGGAGCGTCCGAGGCGCACGACTTTGCGCGCGATGGCGTTTCGGAGCAGCGAGAAGTAAGCCGCCCGGCCGCCCTGAACCGAAATCAGGCGGCCGCGCGCGCCGAAGTAGATGCCCAGCAGCTCACTCAGCTGGCAGCAGGGCCTGGCCGGGAGAAACCCGGCCATCTCGTTCTTGACATCGGCCGAGAACGAAATGCCAACTACCTCCCCAGGGTTGGTTACCCTCGTCCCCCCCAGGGTGCAGTCTACTGAGCCGGTGACGGCACGCGCTCCCGGAACGGATCTTCAGCCGCACACTCTTCTCGCCCTCTATCACACGATGGTCATGGCCCGAACAATCGAACGCCGCATGTGGGTGTTGCGCCGTCTCGAGAAGATGGATATTCCCGTTCGTCGAGTCGCCGGGTTCGAAGCCCTACAAGTGGCGGCCGCAGCGGCGTTGCGACCTGGCCGTGACTGGGTGGTGCCTTGTCAGCTCGACCTCGCCCTGTGTCTCGCGCTTGGCACATCCCCGCTCGACGTGATGGTGGGCACGTTCGGCTCGAGGGCCGCGCGTGTTTTGACGACCACGGCCGCTGCGGGACGCCACGTGCTGCACGCCGCGGGCATCGCATATGCCGAACAGGTCGCAGGCGGCGATGAAGTGACTCTTGTTTGCACAGACCGGGACGCCATCGAATCCGGCGACTGGCACGAGGGCATCAACTTCGCGGGTGCCCACTCGCTGCCGCTGATCTGCCTGGTCGAGGACATCGCGGGCGGTCTCCTCCATGCCGAGCACGGCGACGCATCGCCGGCCGCCAGGGCTGAGGGCTACGGGCTTGCCGCCGAGACGATCGACGGCGGGGACTTCGAGACCGCCCTGGCCGCCTTTCAACGGGCCGTGGGGCGTGCGCGAGCGAAGGGCGGCCCTACATTGATTCATGCAGTGGTCGTCGAGCTGACGTCGAGGGCGCCGGGAGGCGGGATGCGGCCGCCCGAAGAGCTCGAAGCGCTGGCGAGCCTGGACCCGATCGACCGGATGCGCCGCGGGCTGATGACGGCCGGCGTCCTCGATGCGGCCGCGGACGAACAGATCGAGCGCGAGTGCGCAAGCATCGTCGCGGCCGCGGTGGACAATGTGTGGTCGAGGGATGAGCAGGGTGGCTGAGATGCGGATGATCGAGGCTGTGCGTGCGGCCATCACCGAGGAGATGGAGCGCGACGAGCGCGTGCTCGTCATGGGCGAGGACGTCGGGCGCAAGGGCGGCGTCTTCGGCGCCACGGACGGGCTCTACGCAAAGTTCGGCGAGGCTCGCGTCCTCGACATGCCGCTCGCCGAGTCCGGCATCGTCGGCATTGCGATCGGCGCAGCGCTCAACGGTCTCATCCCGATTGCGGAGATCCAGTTCGCGGACTTCATCCACCCCGCCTTCGATCAGATCGTGAGCGAGGCTGCGCGCACCCGCTATCGCTCCAACGGCGACTGGTCCGTTCCCATCGTCATCCGCACGCCGTTCGGTGGCGGAGTCCATGGAGGCCTGTACCATTCGCAATCGATTGAGGCGTTCTACGCGCACGTGCCCGGCTTGAAGGTTGTGGTGCCGAGCACGCCGGCGGATGCGCATGGTTTGCTGAAGTCGGCGATCCGCGACCCGGACCCCGTCCTGTTCCTCGAACACAAGAAGGTATATCGGCTGGTCGCTGAGGACGTCCCCGACAGCGACCACCTGGTGCCGATCGGGCCCGCGGTAGTGCGCCGCGAAGGGACCAAGTTGAGCTGTTTTGCGTGGGGACTCATGACGCATTACTCGTTGCAGGCAGCGGAGCAGCTCGCGGCCGAGGGCGTGAGCGTCGAGGTCGTCGACCTCAGGTGCCTTGCGCCGCTGGACCGTGAGACGATCCTCGAGTCAGTGCGCAAGACCGGGAAGGCCATGATCGTGCACGAGGACAACATCACGGGCGGGTTTGGTGCCGAGGTCGCGGCCATCATCTCAGAGCATGCTTTCGACAGCCTGGATGGGCCGGTGGTGCGCGTCGCCGCGCCCGACATTCCCGCCATGCCCTTCAACACCCCCCAGGAGGACTTCTTCATGCCCAACCCGGAGAAGATCGCAGAGGCGATGAGAAAGCTTGCCGCGTACTAAGAAGGCCGTATCGGGCACGCCGTCCAAGACCATCGCGCTTCCGCAGGTCGGTCCTGAGGAATATGCGGCGAGGCGCGCAGCGGTCTGCGCAGGAATGGATGCCGCGGGGCTCGACGCGTTCGCGATTTTTTATCCCGCGCGCATCGCGTACCTCACCGGCTTTCATCACATCCCGACCGAGCGGCCGATCGTCCTCATCCTCGGCCCCAACGAGTACTCCGCCTTCGTCGTACCCGCGGTCGAGAAGGAGCACGCGGAATCGGTGCCGGGCATCGACCGGGTCGGTGTCTACTTCGAGTACCCGGGCGCCCAGCACCCGATGGAGCTTGTCGCCACGAAGCTCGCCGAGATCAACGCCAAGCCGCGCCGCACGGGAGCGGACAACGACGGCTACGCGCCTTACTGGGGCTACCGCGGTCCAAGCTTGAGCGACCTTACGGGCGAGCGCCCAATCGATGCGGAGATGCTCGTGGAATCGCTGCGGCGAGTGAAATCAGCGACTGAGATCGCCTGCATTCAGCTCAGCTGCGACTGGGCCGCGCGCGCACATCGCCGGATGCAGGACGCGATCGTGGTCGGCAAGACGGAGATGGAGTGCTACGCCCCCGCGGCCACACAGACCCTCTTCGAGATGGTCGCGGAGATGCCTGGTTGGCGTCCGCGAGGGTTCAGCACCACGGGCCTGGAGGCGATGTTCGTCGGCGGCCGCTCAACCGCAATGCCGCATGGATTCGTGATGGGCCACGGCATCCAGCCCGGAGACGTCCTGGTCAGCGGGGCGGGCGCCGACATCGACGGCTACCACAGCGAGCTCGAGCGCACGATGATCGTCGGCTCCCCAACCAAGGAGCAGGAGCGAGCGTTCGACGCGATGCTGGCGCTTCAGTCGCGCGCGATCGAGGTCATGGCGCCCGGAGTGCCGGCTGGCGAGGTGGAGCTGGAGACCGTGCAGCTGGCCCGCGAGCTCGGCGTCGAAGGTTCGATCCGCCACCATGTCGGCCACTCGATCGGGCTCGAAGGACACGAAGCGCCGTTCCTGGATCGGGGCGACGATGCTGTGCTCGAGCCGGGGATGGTGTTCACGGTCGAGCCGGGCGTCTACTTCCAGGAGCTCGGCGGCTTCCGGCACTCCGACACCGTAATGATCACTGACGGAGGCTGCCGGTTGATGACCAACTACCCAAGGGAGCTGAAGGACCTGATCGTCACCTAGCCGGCTTTCGCCGCCTCCGTGGGCCTGTGCGTCTTCGACGTGAACATGTGCAGGACGGTGTTGCCGTCTGCGGAATGGCGGCGGATCCTGTCGAAGGGCACCGGCGGCAGCACGTCCTGGTCCTCGGCTGTCACCACCGTTTCCTTCGGAGAGAGCGTTCGCCAAACCTCGCCAACGATCTCACGAGGCAGCGTGCCCGGCACGTAGACGTACCGGCGATTCGGCACGTCTTTGCGCGCGATCGTCTCCGCGCGCGCGAACGCGTCGTGCGCCGAGTAGTCCTTGAGGTATGGGTCCGCCACCTCCAGCAGCTCGGCATCTTCGTACAGAGGCTGCTTGCCGCGGTACAGGAACACCGCGCCGCGTCCGGAAGCGGCCCGAGCGGCTTCTTTGAGCACGGCCTCCGCAGCAAGCTGTTCGTGGGGAAGGATCACCAGGATGTCTCCGGCCGACCGATTGCCACCGAGCGCGCTCGCGATCGATGCTCGTGCCCTTTGGGGCCGGAACGGAATCGGAAAGACGGCGGGCCGCCGGCGCCTGTAGTAGCGGTATGTCGTCAGGCCGACCATCAGCCCGATCACGGTTAAGCCCCCGCCGAACTCGGTGGCGAGGGGCTTGGCGACCAGGTTGACGAGCCACGCCACCAGCACGAGGAACGTGGTCAGAACACCAATCGCGAACAAGGCGGTCTCACCGGCGGTCCAATGTTCTCGCTCATGCCAGCGCACGACGTCGAGGCTCAAACAGGTCAAGACGAAGGTCCCGAGCAATCCAAAGGCATACAGGTCGCCAAGCAGGATCACGCTGCCGTTGACCGCGACTACGATGATGATCGGCAGGGCCACGGCCGCCAGGACTGCCCAATGCGGAGTCCGCCGCCATCGGTTGCGGTGCTCGAGCAGGCGCGGGAGGAATCCCATGCGGGCCAGCGCGATGAAGACGTGGTACGCGCCGATGATCGCGGTGTTGCTGGCGAACACAAGCAGCAATGATCCACTCACCGCCACGTAGTCGCCCAGGAACGTTCCCGCCACGTGCGCACTCAGAAGCGACATGAACTGGTTCGGGTCAGGGTTGGTGTCTTTCAGAAGCGTGGTCGACCACAGGGTCAGCAGCGGGCTGGTGATCGCCATCGTGATGACCACCCCAAACATCGCCCTGTACGCGGTTTTGCGACGCGGTTCGCGCATGGCCGGGGCCAGCTGCGCAATGCTCTCCAGGCCTGAGAAAGCAAGAAACGCGGCGGCGTAGCCAGTGATGAGCACTATCGGCGTGAGCGTCGGGCCGGTGAGGATCGCGCCGAAGCTGTGGATGATGCCTGCAGGCCCAAGGTAGACGGCGGTTGCGGCCACGATCGCGAGCTGGCCGCCCGCGGCCAGGATGACGAAAACCGCGGTCGTGCGCGCGCTCTCTTTGATTCCGAATGCATTCAGCAGTCCAAGGAAGACCAGTGCCCCAACCGTCATCGGAATCACGTATGGAGTGAAGGTCGGAACGATGACCGAGAAGTAGAACGCTCCGGACAGCGCGCTCAGGGCAGCCGTCAGGTAATAGTCGACCAGGATGAACAGCCCCCCGAGAAGGCCGGCAAATGGATGCAGCGCCTGCGATGAAACGTTGACGACACCGCCGCCTTCCGGGTACCGCCAGGTGACCTCCGCGTACTTGATGCACAGCAGGATGAAAACGAAGAGCGTCATGAGCACGAAAATCGCCGCGCGGTTGCCGAAGGGCCCGTAGAGGATGCCCGGGACGTAGTAGATGGACGTACCGATATCGGCGAACACAACCGCCCAGCACAGGAAGGCTCCAAGGTTCCCGCCGCGGACCTTGATGCGCCGGCGGGCCTGGATGGAGATGTCGCTCAATCCTTGGTTTCGGCTCGCAGGACGGCCATGTGACGTTTGAGGGATTCGACATCAGCACGGAGCTGGCCGACCGCTCGCTGTGCTGGACGGTCGTCGATGTCCATATAGGCGACGGCCGCGAGGTAGATCTCGGCCCGGTCGAGCTGCCGAATGGCTGCCCGGAGGACCTGGCGTTGCTCGTTTGAGTTCCGGCGGGATGGGAGCTGGAGGATGGCGCTGCGCATGACCTCAAGCTACGAGGGCACTTGTTCGGGTCCCGTTTGGCCCCTCATAAAAGCCCTATGGATTTCGTATGGATTTCCACCTGATCCATTACGCTCGGCTCCGATGAGCCCGGACTCCGTCGCTCGTCGGGGGCGCCGCCCAGGCGACCTGCGGGTGGTCGTGCGCCGCCCGACCAAGCTGCCGCGCACCCTTGGCGCGCCGGCGCTTTTCGCGGCGTCTTACGGCAACGTCGGGTCGAGCATCTACTACGCCCTGGGGGTCACGGCGGCCTTTGCTCTAGGGCTCACGCCGCTGGCCCTCATCCTGGCCGGCTTCATCTTCGTCACTACGGCGCTCAACTACGCGGAAGGGACGGCCGCCATCCCGCACGCGGGCGGGAGCTCGAGCTTCGCGCGGCGTGCTTTCAACGATCCGATTGGATTCATCGTCGGTTGGGTGCAGCTCCTCAATTACATGGCGACGGTATCGATCTCGTCCTACTTCGCCATCAGCTACCTGGGGGTGTTCGGCAAGTATGTGCCGCTGTTCGCCGAGTTCAAGACCAATGAACCGTTGCACGTCGGCGCGACGGTCGTGATGATCGCCTTCCTCATCGTGATCAACATCATCGGAATTCAGGAGTCGAGCGCTCTGAACCTTGTGCTGGCCTTGACTGATCTGATCACCCAGTTTGCGCTCGTGATCCTCGGCATCTTCTTCTTGCTCAATATCGACGTCGTCCTCAGGAACATCCATTGGGGCCTAGCGCCGACCTGGGGCAGCTTTCTGGCCAGCATCTCCATCGCCATGGTCACGTACACCGGCATCGAAACCATCTCCAACCTGTCCGAGGAAGCCAGGAATCCCGGCCGGTCGGTCCCGCGTGCGACCTACGCTGTCATCGTCGCGGTCCTTTTTGTCGCCGCGTTCCTACCTACCATCGGCCTCAGCGTCTTCCCGGTACATCCAGACGGCCATGGCGGCTACATCACCGACCTCGCCACGCAGTACAAGGCTGACCCGGTGGCGGGGATTGTTCTGGGTTTCAGCAAAGTTTCCGCGACACTTGCCTTCTGGGCCGGGATCTGGGTCGGCATCCTGGCGTTCACGATCTTGCTGATCGCCACCAACGCCGGCTTGATCGGGATATCGAGGCTCAGCTACTCACTCGCGGGTGCTGAGATGCTGCCGAAGGGCTTCGCCACCCTGCACCCCAAATTCAAGACTCCTTATATCTCGATCATCGTGTTCGGGATTCTCTCTGCAATGCTCGTGGCCGCTGGAATCCTGATCCGAGCCAAGGTGATCGATCTCATGAGCGCCGTCTACTCACTGGCGGCGACCTTTGCGTTTGCCTCAGCTCATCTCTCGGTAATGCGTTTGCGATTCATCGAACCCGATCTCTATCGGCCGTATCGCATGCCGCTCAACATCAAGTTCGGGCGCGACAGCATCCCCGTCCTTTCGCTTGTCGGCGCACTTGCCATCGGCACAGTGTTCACGCAGCTGCTGTTCCAGAACATCTCCAACTCGACCTGGATTTACATAGGCTGGCTATCGCTCGGCGTCGTGAGCTACGTGGCGTACCGCAAGTACCGCAAGCAGCCTTTGTGGGAACCGCTCGAGGTGCCACCGCCTCCCGATCGGGAGATCGAGCACCTGCCGCCCGAGCCGATGCCGCAAATCGCGCGGTACCGGCACGGAAGGCGCGAGCGGATCTCGGCCCATGTCGCCGCGGTGTCACGTGGTGCGCCGCACCGGCACCGGAACACGTGGCGCATTGGATGGGAGCTGTACTGGAAGCGCCATGGCAACGTTCGCGGCGGGCTCATCGTGCTGGTGTTTGCCGCCGTCAGCGGACTCGCGGTCGGAGTCGACCTATCGCCGATCGACCCCTTCGGACCCGGCCTGGGGTGGTCGCCGGGAATCGTGCTCGTCGCCTTGATCGCAGCTTATCTACTCAACCGGAGCCATCAGGAGCGGTAAGCCGGTACCCCACTCCCGGCTCGTTGACGATGTAGCGAGGATTGGCGGGATCGTCGCCGAGCTTCTTGCGGATCTGGGCGACCACGTAGCGCGTGTTGTATTTGTCGCCGACCGCGTACTCGCCCCACACCTGCCGTAACAGCGTGGTGTGGGTGACCGGCTTGCCGGCATGCAGGGCGAGGTACCGCAGCAACTCGTACTCCGTGGGCGTCAGCTTGACCACGCGACGGCCCACGGTCACGGACCTGCGCGCGAGGTCGATCTCGAGATCGCCTGTGCGTATTACAGGCTCGCCCGCTGACACATCGGCCTGGCGACGCAGCACCGCCCTGATGCGCGCGACGAGCTCATCTGTCCCGAAGGGCTTGACCACATAGTCGTCGGCGCCGGCGTCGAGCGCACGCACCTTGTCCTTCTCTCCCGGCATCACGCTGACCACGATCACCCCCGCACGGGTCGTCGGTCGCAACGCGCGAAGCGTGGCGAATCCGTCCATGCCGGGCAGGCCGAGGTCGAGGAGGATGACGTCCGGGCGCCACGCAGCCGCCTCGCGCACTGCTTCCTCGCCGGTCCCAACCGCATGCACCTCGAAGTCGTGGTAACGCAAACCGGTGCGCAGGGCGCGCTGCATCTCCACCTCGTCGTCGACGACCAGAACTCGCCCGCTCAACGTGACGCGGCTACGCGGGCGAGGGGCAGCGTAAAGGTGAAACGCGGACCGCGCCTGCGGTTTTCGGCGCGGATCGTGCCTCCGTGGGCTTCGACCACGCGCTTGGCGATCGCGAGACCCAGGCCGCTGCCGCGTGCGCGCCGCGTCCAGAAGGTTTCGAACACGCGATCGAGGTCGTTGGGCGCGATGGCTGGCCCGTCGTTTTCGACCCACGCGGTCAGCCGATCGTCAGTCGCGCTCGCGCCCACCGCGATCTTTCCACCGGCCGGAGCCCATTCGTTCGCGTTTTCGATCAAGTTGGTGAGCACGCGCCCGACCTGTAGCTCGTCCACCTCGACCGGGGGAAGCTCGTCATCGATCTCGACGGTGACATCGCGGTCCTTCAGGTCCAGGCGGAGCTGGTGCAATGCAGACCCGACAAGATCCGCAAACCTGATCGGCTCGCGCTCGAGCTCCAGGCCCGCCTCCAACCTCGAGAGCGCGAGCATGTCGCCGACCAGTCGATCCAGACGGCTCGCCTGCCCGTCAAGATCGCGCAGTAAATCCTGCTGCTCCGGCTGCAGCCCAGCTTGTGGCGCCGTCAGCGCGGTCAGTCCCGCGCGCAGGGAGGCGATCGGGCTCTTCAGCTCATGCGACAGCGAGGAGAGGATCGCCGCCTTGAGCCGGTCGGAGGCCTCGAAGCCTCGGGCGCGCTCGGCCTCCAGCACCGCGCGGCGCCGGTCCAGCAGCAGGTCCGCCAGCCCGACGAGGGCCCCGAGCATTCGCAGGTCGGCGGGGTCGGGGTGCTCCGCATCGATCTTCATGACCGCAACGCCGCTTGCCAGTGGCAGGTACGCGGGCTGGGTGGCCTCCGGATGCGTAGTCATCAATTTCACCGCGCCGTCAGATACGGCGACTCCGATCGCGCGCCGGTTTTCGTAGGCCCACTTCGTCTGGCGGAGCTCATCGGCGCTCACCTCGCCGCCGGCGAGCGGCGCTGGGGTGCCAAAATCCATCGCCACCAGCGCGAACCGGCGGACACCCTCGAGCCGCACCGCGCGTTCGCTCAGCAGCGAAAGTGCGGCGGTCACCTCAGGCGATCGAAGAGCGGCAGTCGCCAGCTCGTACATGGCGCGCTCGTCGGCGGCCAGCGCCTCGGCGGCGCTCTGCGTGCGGCGCAATGAACCGGCCAGCTGACCGGTGACCAGGGCGACCGCCAGCAACACGATGAGCTCGAAGAACTCGCTCGGACCACGCACGGTGAACGTCCCCACCGGAGGAACGAAGTAGAAATCGTAAAGCAGGAAGGCGGCGATGCTGCCGGCGACGGCCGGTCCTCTTCCCCACGTCGCGCCGAGCCACAAAACCAGGAGCAGGTAGAAGGCGCTGAGCCCGGGCACCTCGAACCGCGTCGACACCAGCCCGATGGCGGCGGTGACCGCCACCGCGCCGGCAATCGCGACCGCATAGGGTGCCGTGCGCCGCGTCATGCGGTGAGCATACGGGTCGGGCTACGCGGGTTACGCGGCGCCGGCCAGCGCAAGCTCCTTCGGCCTATTGGCGTAGCCCGGATGAGACGGTCGCGCGACCCGATACCAGGCCAGTGTTTCGGCCAGAGCATCCTCCAGAGCGGAGGGCTCGAAGCCCAAATCGCGCCGGGCGCGGTCCAGGTCATACCCGGCCGAACGACGCGGATCCGGCCCGTACGGGCTGGCGTCCGGCGGCAGGTCGGCAAACGGAATCGGGTGGAGCCGAGCCCGCACACCCATCGCGCCGGCGATGCCTTCGATCAGATCTCGCAAGGTCACCCCTTCGAAGGCGGCGTTGTAAGCCTTTCGGGTGGTGTTCTTGCGCAGGTCACACGCCAGAGCGCAAGCGAAACCGATGTCTTTGACCCACGCCAGGCCCGCCTGGCGCTCGTACGACTCCTCGGGCACGAGCAGCGGGCCGCCGTCCGCGACACGCTGGATGTAGGCCGCGATCCTGAGAGTGTGGTCTGCCGGGCCGAACACGGCGGGCGGGCGCACTACTGTCCATGGAAAGTCGCGCGTTCGCGCAAGGATCGTCTCGCACCAGCGCTTGCCTTCGAGGTAATCAAGCGATTCCGGTGGTTCGCCTTCGAGCGGCACGAAGTCCTCCTCGCTGGCGCGCTTTCCGTGAAGATGCGGATACACCCCGGTCGAGATGAACACGTAGCGCTCGCCCTTGAAGTTCCGTGCCACCGCCGAAACCTCGTCCGGCCGGTAGCACGCCAGGTCCAGGACGACGTCTGGCTGCACCATTTCGAGGGTGCTGCGCAGTTGATCCTCGTCGGTGCGATCGAACGCGACGTAACTGGTGAAAGTGCCGTAGGGCCGGTCCTTGCGGCCTGACGCAATCGTCTCGACACCCCGCCGCATGAGCTCCTTGCACGCCGCAGTTCCGACGAAACCCGCGCCGCCGATGACGAGAGCTCTGGTCAATCCAGGTCGCGGGGCGTGAACTCGACGTCGATTTCTTCCATGCGCCCGAGGCGCACAGCCATCTCTTTCGCCATGGCCACCGAACGGTGCCGTCCGCCTGTGCACCCGAAGGCGACGATCAGCTGCGAGCGACCCCGTTCGCGATAGTGAGGCAGCGCGTCCTTCAGAGTGCGCTCGAGGTTGTTGAGGAGGTCCATCGCCGCCGGCTGGCGCATGACGAAATTGCGTACGCGCGGATCGCGGCCGTCGAGCGGGCGCAGCTCGTCCACCCAGTAAGGGTTGTCGAGCAGTCGAACGTCCACGACCCAGGCGGCTCCGTCGGGGATTCCGCGCTTGTATCCGAACGCGAGACAGGTGATGAGCATCCGCTCGCGCGATTTGAGCTGCTGAGCCAGCTCTCGCAACTGCGCGATGTCGACACGGTGATGCGCGCGCTCATGGCTTCCTCCGCGCCTGCCGTCGTCCGACCCGACGTGCACGAGCACGTATCGGATGCCGCGAGAGTCCGCGTCCTTGAGCACCACTGCGCTGTCTCCGGTGAGGGCGAGCACCGCATCCGTGTCGTCGTATGGCGAGAGCCATCGCGCGAGCTGAAAGCCGGTGTCGATGAAGACGCCGACGGCTTCGTCTAGTTCGTTCTTCGTTGTGCCGCCCACGATTACGAGCGTCAAAGCGTTTCCTTGAGTCTCTTGGCGAGACGCTCAGGGACGCCGAGCGCGACGATGTCCTCGACGGCCGCTTCGCGAATCGCCTGCACCGAGCCGAAGTGTCGCAGGAGGGCTCGCTTGCGCGCGGGGCCGATTCCTTCGACCGAGTCCAGCGGCGACGTCAGCGCCTTGCGTGCACGCACCTTGCGGTGATGTGTGATCGCGAACCGGTGCGCTTCGTCGCGAATGCGCTGGACGAGAAACATCCCCGGCGAGTTCCTCTCCTGAACGATCGCTTCCGAGCGGCCGGGCGCGAAGATCTCCTCCCGTTCTTTCGCCAGCGCGAAAGTCGGGATGTCCGCATAGCCCGCCGATTCGAGCACCTCGAGCGCGGCGCTGAGCTGGCCCTTACCGCCGTCGATGAGGATCAGGTCGGGCCGGCTCGTGAACGACCGGTCGCCGACGACATCCGCATCCTCACGCCGCTGCGCCGACTCGAGCCGCTCCAGCCGACGGCGCAGCACCTCTTGCAGCATCGCGAAGTCGTTTGGTCCGGGGACGAACTTGATCTTGAAGTGGCGGTAGTGATCGTTCCTCGGCCGGCCATCCTCGAACACGACCATCGCACCGACCGCGGAGTCGCCCTGGATGTTGGAGATGTCGTAGCACTCGATTCGCTTCGGCGGGACCTCCAGGTCGAGCGCCTCTGCAAGCGCCGCGAGCATCGGCTCCGTGCGGCTGCGGTCGTAGTCGGCCTGGATCTTCAGCTGCTCCAGCTCTTGCGCGGCGGTCTCAGCCAGTTGCGTCACCAGCGCGCGCTTGCGACCCCGCTGGGGCACCTCGATCGTCACCGGGCCGCCGCGCTTCAACGTGAGCCAACTGGTCAGCAGCTCTGGCTCATCAACTGCGCCCGGCACGATGACCGTACGGGGTACGTGCGTCGCGCTCTCGTAGTACTGGAGCAAGAAGCCGCGCAGAAGCTCGGGTTCGGTCGCCTCACCGGCTCCCTCCAGTGCGTGGCCGTCGTGGCCGACCATCTTCCCCTGACGCACATAGGCAACCTCGACGAACACCTGGTCCCCTGTCTGCGCGTAGGCGATGATGTCCTGGTCATCGCGCCCCTGCACGACCACCTTCTGCCTATCGGCGATTCGCTCGATCGACTGCAGCTGGTCGCGATAGCGCGCCGCGTTTTCGAAGTCGAGCCTCCCCGCCGCGCCATCCATTCGGCCTTTGAGCTCGTTCACGAGCACGTCCGACCGCCCTTCCATGAATAGCGCCACCTCGTGGATCCGCGCCTTGTAATCCTCCGCGCTGATACGTCGCTCGCACGGTCCGGGGCAGCGCTTGATGTGGAAGTCGAGGCACACCTTGCCCTGCTTGAAGATCTCGTCGGAGCACGTCCGAAACGGAAGGAGCTGACGAATGGATTTGACCGTACCCCGCAGCGACTGCGCCGACGTGTATGGCCCGAAGTAGAGGGCCCCGTCCTTCAGCACGCGCCTCGAGTAATGGACGCGTGGATATTCCTCAGTGACCGGCAGCTTCAAATAGAGGTAGTTCTTGTCGTCTTTGAGACGGATGTTGAAGCGCGGCTTGTAGTTCTTGATGAGGTTGTTCTCGAGGACGAGAGCCTCGACTTCGTTCGCGGTGGTGACGAACTCGAAGTCGTGGATCTTTCGAACCAGCTCGGAGACACGCGCCGTCTCGGCGTAGCCGGGTGTGAAGTACGAGCGCAAACGGTCGCGAAGTCGCAGAGCTTTGCCGACATAGATGACCTGCGTACGCACGTCCCGAAACAGGTACACGCCAGGTGCGTCGGGGACCGCTCGCAGCCTGCGCTTGATCGCATCCTCTTGAGTTACCGCCACGGAATCGATTGTAGGAAGGCCCCGCCTACCTAGACTGGTGGGGATGTCGACGCCGACGCCGCTGCCGGCCCAGCCGCCGCCACCTATACAGGTGCATGCGTCGCGCCCATACAACACCTGGGCGATCGTCAGCGCGTCATTTGCGGCTTCGACCATCCTCGGCACCTGGTGCCTGGGCGGCATCATCGCGGTGATCACCGGCCACGTGGCCCGGAGCCAGATCAAGCGAACGGGCGAGGCCGGCGAGGGTCTGGCGCTCGCCGGGCTGATCGCGGGATACATCTCGATAGGACTCTTTTTCCTGTTCGTCCTCGCCTACATCGCGTTCTTCGGGTTTTTCATCATTTTCGCTGCCACGCATCCGGGAACGTTCCCGTCGCCTTCGCCATCGGCTGTGCCGATTGCTTCCCAATAGACTGTTCAAGTGAGCACACCGCCAACCCAGCTGCCTCCACCGCCGTCATCGACCCGGGTCGTGGGCCAGGAGGTAGCGCCGGCCACCGCTGTCCCGACGACGGCCGCGCCTCCGATCGCGGCAGGTCAGACGAACACGCTGGCCGTGGTGAGCCTCGTCTCCGCGATCGGGGCGCCCTTTGGGCATCTGATCGGCGTGGGCGGAATCACCCTGATCATCGTTTCGATCGTCACCGGCCACATGGCGAGGTCCCAGATCAAAAAGACCGGCGAGAGCGGCGATGGGCTGGCGATAGCCGGCTTGATCATCTCTTACGTGCACCTGGCGCTGACCGTGCTCGTGGTCATCTTCTTCTTCGGCCTGATCTTTGCGTTCATCGCTGGCATCTTCGGAGCGGCGTCAACTCACTAAGAACGAAGTAACGATCCGGGCGAATGCCATCGGCGTCTCCAGGTGCGGACCGTGCCCTGCGCCTTCGATCACCTCGAGGCGCGCCCCTGGGATGGAGGCCGCGACATTGCGAGCGGCATCCACGCCGGTGAGCGCATCCTGCAAGCCGACCATCACGAGCGTCGACGCGTCCACGTTCCGCATGACCGGGTTGAGGTCTAGCGCGCGGTTGCATTCGACATAGCGCTTGATCGTGGCCCGTGCCAAAGGATGCCGGTCCATCTCGTCGACGATCGCCCGTACTGTCCCGTTCTCGAACGCGCCCCTGCCAAATGAGTTGAGCACGATGCTCAGGTGCACTACGTGTTCCGGCACCCGCGAATCGGCCAGCCCGGCCCACACATCCAGGACGGCGTCGAGAAATGCATCGGGAACAGGCGCCGGCGAGCATGCAACGAGGCGCCTCACCAGCTCCGGCTTGCGTGCGGCCAGGATCACTGCAACTGCCGCGCCAAGCGAGTGCCCAACCAGGTGCGCCCGTTCGAACTTCGCCGAGCTCATGGCAGCCGCGACGTCATCGGCGAGATCGTCCGCGTTGAAAGGCGTTCCCGGATCGGGAGTCTCATTGGTGCCACGCGGGTCGAGCAGCAAGCAGCGAAATCGCGACGTCAGCCTGCCTACGACGCGCGACCAGGTCCGCCGATCGGCGAAGGTGCCCGGGATCAGCACCACTTCCGGCCCCTTGCCGATGACTTCATAAGAAGGGATCAAGTCGCGAACCTCACCATTACCATTCCGGCCATGGCAGACATACCACCGCCGCCGCCTGGTACTCCACCGCCCGGCCAGCCGCCGGCATCGCCCTCTTACTCCGACATCCCGTATGGGCCGGCACCAGGCACGCCCGGCTACGTGCCCCCCACGGGCTACTCACCCCTTCAGACCGGCGCCGGGATCATGTCGCAGTTCACCGGCATGGCGCGGTGGTCTGTCATCCTCGGCGTGCTTTCAGTCGGAGTTCCGATCTTGACCGGCCTCACCTCCAACGGCCACATCGTCTACTTCTACGTGATTCCGATCTTTGGATTTATCAGAGGGATTCAGGCCGTCACGCGAGGTCAGGTGATTGGCGGAGTCGTGGGCATCGTGCTCAACGCCATCGGTGGCCTCATAAGCTTCACCCTTCTTATTGGCCACTAGCCGCCGCAGCGACGCGATCGTCGCCGGCCGGGATAGTCAAAAGCGGAAGTAGGGCCGCCGCAAAGCAGGCGGCCGCGGCCGTCCACAAAGCTGCATTCACAGACAGCGCGATCAGCGGGCCCGCCAGCGCCGAGCCGATCGGGTTGCCCAGCGAATTGAGGGACATCGACACGGCGAACGCGCGTCCGAACCAGGCCGGGTCGGTCCGCCGCTGTCGCAAGGTGAAGAGACCGATGTCGAACGGCCCGGTCGCGAGGCCAAGCAGAGTGACCGCGACCGCCACAACGGCAAGGTTGTTCGCGAAGGGTAGGATCGCAGTGGCGAGCGCGCCGATGAGGATCGCGACGGCGATCATCTGGCGCTCGCGGCCCTCGCTCGGGAAGCTGCCTGCGATCAGCGCCGACACGAGCCCCGCCGCCCCCATCGCGCCCCACAAAAAACCCACGGTGGCCGGGCCCGAGTGCAGACGGCCCAGCACGAGCACGGGCACCGCGATCACGATGATGCCGTTGCCGATGTTGTACGTGCTCAAGGTCAGCGCGAGACCGCGCAGCGTCGGATTGCGGACCATATACCGGAGCCCGAGCCACGAGTTGCGCAGCACCGAACCCGTCTGGACGGCTTTATTGGGTGGGTCGGTCAGGCGGACCATGGTCGCGGCCGCGGCCACGTACACCAACCCGGTCGCGGCCAGCGCCCACTCCCCACCGACCAATGCCACCAGGGTCCCGGCCAGTGGCGACGCGATCAACGTGGCGATGACGTGGCCGCTGCTGTCCAGCCCGTTGGCGTGCTCCCAGAGGTGCCGCGGAGCAAGGATTGGAAAGAGTGAACGAGCGCCGGCCCAGCTGAGGGGGTTGGTCAGCGAGGCAACCGCGACGATGGCGAGAAGCAATGGCGCTGGAAGCGCATGCAGCGCCGACAGGCCGGCGATCGAGCCGAGCGCGACGGCGGCCAGAGCGTAATCGAGGGTGACCAGCCGGGCTCGCCCGTATCGATCCAGAAGAGCCCCAGCGACGGGCGACACCACGATCCCCGGCAGGGCGGCCATGAACGCGGTCACTCCCGCGAGCTGTGGCGAGTGATAGCGCTGGAGCACGAACAGCACAAGCGCCACGAACAGCATCGAGCCGCCCATGCGGCCGAGTAGCAGGCCGGTGTACAGGCGGGCAAAGCCGGGCACGCGCATCAGGTCGCCGTAGCCGCCTGAACGCGACTGGCTCAGCTGCTTTCTCTAGACCGCGACGCGCGTGCGGGCTGCCGTCCGAGTTCGCGCGGGCCGCTTCGCCTTCACCGCGCCGTTGAGACGTCCCTTCTTCTCCAGGATCCGGCGCAGGTACTCGCCAGTGGACGAACTCGGCTCCACCGCCAGCTGCTCCGGCGTCCCTTCTGCGATCACAAAGCCACCCTTGTCTCCACCCTCGGGACCAAGGTCGATGATCCAGTCCGCCGTCTTGAGCACATCCAGGTTGTGCTCGATCACGACCACCGTGTTGCCGTGCTCGACGAGCCGGTGCAGCACCTGCAGCAGCCGCTCGACGTCCGCGTAGTGAAGACCAGTCGTCGGCTCGTCCAGCAGGTAAAGAGTGCGGCCGGTGTCGCGACGCGACAGCTCTGCGGACAGCTTCACGCGCTGCGCCTCACCGCCTGAAAGCTGCGTCGCCGGCTGCCCGAGCCGGATGTAGCCAAGACCGACGTCGTGCAGCGTTCGCAGCTTCACTTTGATCCTCGGCACGTTCTC
>Ga0193751_1000730_pt1 | contig 23740 bp, 24 predicted proteins | sample L1c2metaG_FD_143050 | JGI IMG/M metagenome (GOLD analysis project Ga0193751, IMG submission 143050) | Soil microbial communities from a riparian zone of the East river system, Colorado, United States - L1c2 | ecosystem: Environmental > Terrestrial > Soil > Riparian zone | place: USA: East River... | reverse complement strand
CGGACTGGTCGGTCGTCTCCGCGCCGTACTCCTCGTTGTACGCGGCGTTCAGCAGCGCGCCGAACTGTGACGAATGACCGCCGGGCACGTACCGCGTGATCCAGTCGTACAGCGTCATCTTGTCGAGCATCTGCCCGAACGGCGTGGAGCTGTTGTAGAGCGTCGGATAGCCCGCCTGCTGGATCTGGCCCTGCAGCGTGTTGTGCACGGCCTTGAAGTCAGTGCTCGCCTGCGCGTACGAGTAGTCGGCGCCGAAGATCCAGTAGGTATCGGTCGTGCCGTTCGGCTGCGCCTGCAGCATGTCGACGACGGGGAGGCCGAAGCTCTGTGCGAGCTGGAGGATCGTCTTGTGGTTCGTGTCGATGAGCTCGCCGCACAGCTCCGCCTGCTGGCCGTGGTCCCAGAAGCCCGTGCCGAACTCCTGCCAGTCGGAGTGCATGCGCCCGCCGACGCGGCTGGAGGACTCGTACACGTCCGCGTAGACGCCCTTGCCTTGGAGCGTCAGCGCCGCGTTCAGGCCGGCGATGCCGCCGCCGATGATCGCGATCCGCGGTGCGGCCGCCGCCCTTGCGCCCTGCGCGAGCGCCGCGGGTAGCGTCAGGGCCGCCGTCGCGATCCCGCCGCGACGCACGAGCTCACGTCGCGAGATCCGCTCTTCGTGGAGCTCGGCCGCGTCGATTCCAAGCTGGGCGGCGGCGTGATGCTCGTCCGCCAGGCGCCGGAGCGCACGTAACAACGGGGTTCTGGGCATGGGGGCGATTCTCGCATTCAGAACGGATGCGTCAAGTCCATTGACGGAATGCGTGATTCCGTGGTACGAATCCCGCGCATTGCGCAGGGTGCACGCCCAGAGGCTCGACTCGCCGCGCGGCCCGGTCGCCCCGGCGCGGACGGTCGACGACCTCGACCGCAAGATCATCGAGGAGCTCCAGGCCAACGGCCGCGAGTCGTTCCGGCGCATCGCCGCGCGCCTCGGCGTCTCGGAGGCGACCGTGCGCGCGCGGTACGCGCGGCTGACGAGCGAGGGCATCCTCCAGGTCGTCGGTGTCACGAACCCGCTCGGGCTCGGCTTCGACCAGGCGCTCGTCGGCGTCAAGACTTCCGGCGCGCCCGACGCCGTCGCGGACGAGATCTCACGGTGGCCCGAGGCCGACTACGTCGTCGTCACCGCGGGCCAGTTCGACATCGTCGTCGAGGTCGTCGCCGCCACCCGTCGCGACCTCCTCGACCTCACCAACAGGATGCGCGCGCTCGACGGCGTCGTCTCGACCGAGACCTTCTTCTACCTCGAGATGTGGAAGCAGCTCTACGACTGGGGGACGCGTGGCGGTTGACTTGCGCCAGGCAGCGCGCGACCACCTCTGGCTGCACTTCACGCGCATGGGTGGCGCAGACCCGCCGATCATCGTGCGCGGCGAGGGCTGCTACCTCGAGGACCTCGAAGGGCGCCGCTATCTCGATGCGCTCGCCGGGCTCTTCGCCGTCCAGGTCGGCTACTCGTACGGCGAGGAGATGGGGCAGGCCGCGCTCGCGCAGATGCGCGAGCTGCCGTTCTACACCAACTGGTCGTATGCGCATCCGCGGGCGATCGAGCTCGCACACGAGGTTGCGCAGCTCGCACCGGGCGACCTGAACCGCGTCTTCTTCGTCTCCGGTGGCTCGGAGGCGGTCGAGTCGGCGTGGAAGCTCGCGCGCCAGTACCACCAGGCGCGCGGCGAGCGCCGGTGGAAGGCGGTCTCGCGCCGTCTCGCGTACCACGGCACGACCATGGGCGCGCTCTCGATCAACGGCATCGCCGCGCTGCGGGCGCCGTTCGAGCCGCTCGTGCCCGACGTGATCCACGTGCGCAACACGAACCGCTACCACCGCCCGGCGGGCGAGACCGAGGAGGAGTTCACCGCGTTCCTCCTCGAGGATCTCGAGTCGGCGATCGTGCAGGAGGGGCCGGAGACGGTCGCGATGGTGATCATGGAGCCGGTGCAGAACGCCGGCGGCTCGTTCACGCCGCCTGCGCGCTATTGGCGCGGCGTCCGCGAGATCTGCGACCGCTACGGGATCCTGCTCGTCGCCGACGAGGTCATCACCGGCTTCGGCCGGATCGGGTCGTGGTTCGGCTCCGAGTTGTACGACATCCGGCCCGATCTCATCCTGAGCGCGAAGGGCCTCTCGTCGGCGTATGCCTCGATCGGCGCGGTGATCGCGGCCGACCACGTCGTCGAGCCGTTCCTCGACGATCGCGCGATGTACGCGCACGGCATCACGTTCGGCGGCCATCCGGTGCAGTGCGCGATCGCGCTGAAGAACATCGAGATCATGAAGCGCGAGCGCGTGGTCGAGAACGTGCGCGACACCGGCGACGCGTTCCGCTCGACGCTGGCGCAGCTCCTCGACCTGCCGATCGTCGGCGACCTGCGCGGGACAGGCTTCTTCTACGCGCTCGAGCTCGTCAAGGACAAAGAGACGAAGGCGACCTTCGACGATGACGAGTGCGAGTCGCTGCTGCGCGGCTTCCTGTCGCCGCGACTCTTCGAAAAAGGGCTCATTTGCAGGGCGGACGACCGCGGCGACCCGGTCATCCAGATCTCGCCACCGCTGGTCGCCACGCAACGCGAATTCGACGAAATGACCGGAATCCTTGGGGAGGTGTTGACCGAAGCATGGCAACGTATCCAGTAGAGATCGAGCGGACGACTGCGCTTGCACTGCAGGAAAAGGGCAAGCTCATCAAGTCGCTGGGCCGGTTCGACATGGTGTTCTTCACCATCTGCGCGTTCGTCGGGCTGGACACGCTCGGCACCGTTGCGAACAAGGGGCCTGAGGGCTTCTTCTGGCTCGTCATCCTCGCGCTCGTGTTCGTGGCGCCGTACATGCTGCTCATGGCCGAGGTCGGCAGTGCCTTCACGCAGGAGGGCGGTCCGTACGAATGGACGAAGATGGCCTTCGGCCGCTTCCACGGCGGTATCGCGGCCATCCTCTACTGGGTGACGAACCCGCTGTGGGTCGGTGGCTCGCTCGCGTTCATCGCCACCAGCTCCTGGTCAGCGAACGTCTTCAAGATCGGGAACGGCTCCTTCGGCGACTACGTCTTCAAGCTGATCTTCATCTGGATCTCGATCGGGGTCGCGATCGTCTCGCTCCGCTACGGCAAGTGGATCCCGAACTTCGGTGCGTTCCTTCGCCTGATCGTGCTCGGCTTCTTCTCGATCACGGTGATCATCTACGGCGCCAAGCACGGCGTCGCGGGCTTCTCCGCCTCGCAACTCAGTCCGAGCCGGGCGATCTTCTTCGGCCTCGTGCCGCTGCTGCTCTTCAACTACGTCGGCTTCGAGCTGCAGAACGGCGCCGCCGAGGAGATGGAGAACCCACAGAAGGACGTTCCGCTTTCGATCCTCCGCAGCGGCATCACCGGCGTCCTCATGTACGCGGTGCCGATCTTCTGCATCCTGCTCATCCTGCCGGCGAAGGCAGTCACCGGCATCGGCGGCTTCATCGACGCCGTCACGCTCGTCTTCCACGGCGTGTACGGGGGAGCCGCGCACCCGCTGCTGATCATCATGACGCTCTGCTTCGTCGGGGCCCTCGTCACGTCGGGCGCGGTGTGGATGATCGGCTCGGACAGGATTCAGGCGGTTGCCTCGTACGACGGCGCATTCTTCCCGTTCTTCGGCGTCTTCAACAAGAAGCTCGGGACGCCAGTGCGCGTTAACGTCATGTCCGGCATCGTGTCGAGCGCCTTCTGCATCGTCGCGCTCGCTGCGTTCAACGGAGGGGCGAACGCGAAGTTCGTCGTCGTGCTCGACATCGCCATCTCGACGACCCTGCTCTCGTATCTGTGGATCTTCCCGGCCGCGCTGAAGCTGCGGTATTCGCACCCGCACGTCCACCGGCCGTACGTCCATCCCTGGGGCATGCGTGGCATCTGGGTCTCGACCATCCTCACGACGGTCTGGATCGCGCTCGGGTCTTGGGTGGCCGTGTTCCCGGACACGCTCGAGCGGCTCTTCGGCGTCGGCTACGGGTTCAAGGACTCGTGGAGCGTGAGCCAGGGGACCTTCGAGGTGCTGACGCTCGGAACGTTGGCGGTGATCGTCGTCCTCGGCGTCATCGGCTACGTGGCCGGCGCAGGCGTTCGCGCCGACATAGTCGACGTCCCCCTCGAAACTGAGGCTGCCTCGGCTCCTGCCTGAGTTAGCCCGGGCCCCGCCGGGAAGGCCTACCGGCGGGGCCCGAAAAAGAGGATTCAACAGGAGGGAATGCGCTGATCCGTTTTCGGGTGGCCGCGCCGATGCACAGAGCGACAAGCGGCACTCCGAAAGGACTTCCCATTGATGAGTCATCGTCTCGTCCGCTTCGCGGTCGCCTTCGGGGCGGCAGCGGCGGTCGCCGGGGGCGCATATGCGTTCACGGCGGCGAACACCGTTCCGACCAGCAATGCCGGCGCGGGTAGCGGGACCGTCTCCGGTTACACGGTCACGAACGTCCACTACGCGCTCGACGCCACGACGCCGGCCAACGTCGACTCCCTGACGTTCAACGTCAGCCCGGTCATCCCGAACACCGGGAGCGGCAAGGTCATCGTCCAGGCGCTGCTGTCGTCCGGCGGGCCGGACACGTTCACGTGCACTACCAACACGGCCGGCGACACCGTCACCTGTGCAACGACGTCCCCTCAGCTGACGGCGGCCTTGCTGTCGTCGCTCACCGTCGTCGCGGCGCAGTGAAGGGCGGGCGAGAGCGTCATGGTGTCCTGGTCTTCATCCTCGGCGCTCTCGCCCTCTCTCTCTTCCTGCTCGCTCCGGCCCAGCTCGGCGGGTCGACGACCTACACCTCCACCGTCGGCGACAGCATGGAGCCGATGTTCCACAAGGGCGATCTGGCCCTCATTCGCCCCGTGTCGACCTACAAGGTGGGTGACGTCGTCCTCTACGAGAGCCCCGTGCTTCATCGCCCTGTGCTGCATCGCATCATCGTCATCCAGAACGGCCACTACTTCTTCAAGGGCGACCACAACGACTTCGTCGACCCCGGCTACGCGACGCGCCACGAACTGCTCGGCAAGCTCTGGGTGCACATCCCGAAGGCCGGCAACGCGCTCTCCTTCATCGGCAAGCCGCAGCATTCCGCCGCGCTCGCCGGCCTCGCAGTCCTCTTTCTCGCGTTCCCCCGTGCCCGTCGCAGACGGAGGAAGGGCAAGAGCGTGAACGGCCCGAAGGCATTGCACCCGCACCGTCCGCGGCGTCCGGCAGAGGACATCCTCACGGTCGCGCTGCTCGCCGGCATGGCGCTCGCCCTCGCAGTCGCGTTCACCTCCCCGCTGAAGCGCACCGTGCAGGTTCCCGGGGCGTATCAGCAGTCCGGGACGTTTGCCTACTCGGCCCCGGTCATCAAGCCGAGCGCGGCGTACCCGAGCGGGTTCGCGCGCACGGGCCAGCCGCTGTTCATCCAGGACTTCAAGACCATGACGATCAGGTACGCATACCACTTCACGTCGCAACTCCCGCACGGTGTTCTCGGCACGATCGAGTTCGCCGCGGTCCTTTCGTCCGAGTCGTCGAGCTGGCAGCACACGTACGTGCTCGCAAAGCCACGCCCGTTCAGGGCAGACGACGCGACCCTCCGTTACAGGTTCGCGCTCCAGGGGCTCACGAGCATCATCACGGCGCTGACAGTCGCATCCGGCTCGCCCTCGGCGGAGTACGACATCGTGCTGAAGCCCATCGTCCACGTGCACGGCGTCGTGGACGGCAAGGCGATCGTCTCGACCTTTGCGCCGACACTTCCCTTCACGCTCTCCGGCCCGACGCTCAAGCTCAACGTCGCCGCGGCGCCGGCGCCGCTGGGCGCAACCTACGCGCAGCCGTCCGCAGCGGCGGATCTTGCTGCCGCGGTCAACCCGTCGGTGTCGGGAAGCATCCCGGGCTCGGCCGGGAACGAGATCGCGGTGGCCGGCCATCCGATCCCGGTCGCTGATCTGAGAGGACTGGGTCTCGGGCTTGCTGCGCTGGCCCTGCTCGTCCTGCTCACGCGACCGATGCGCCGGCGCAAGGACATCTGGACGCCCGAGCAGCACCTCGCCGCGCGGCAAGGCTGCGTGGTCGTCGACGTGGTCGCACTCGAGAGCTCCGGCGTTCGCACAGAAGTGCCCGACTTCGCAAGCCTCGTGGCGTTCGCGCGCTATCTCGAGCGGCCCATCCTCCACGACCTGCAGACGGGAGCCTTCGCGACCGAGGACGGCGGGCGCCTCTATGCGTATCGGCCGGTCGCAGACGAGCCGGTCGCCGCGCAGCCGGTCGCGCCGCCGCCGCCGCCGCGCCGCAAGGGCGTCCGCCTGCGCTGGCTCGGCGCGGGCCTTGCAGTCGCTGTCGTGGCAGGCCTCGTCGTGAGCTTCACCGCGGCGAACGTCGTCCCGCTCACGAATGCCGGTGTCAGCAGCGACGCCACCTCGCTGAGCGAGCTCACGCCGTCGGAGTGCGCCGGCATGGGCCTGACGAAGCTCGTCGTCGCGAGCGGCGGAAACGCGACCGGCTCGGCCGGGAACGACCTCATCCTCAACAACTCGGCGGCGAAAGGGACCCTGAGCGGGAACGCCGGCAACGACTGCATCGCGTCGGGCGCGCCGAAGACCACGATCGACGGTGGGCCGGGAACGGACGTCTGCATCGGCCCGTCCGGCACGACATTCAAGAACTGCGAAGCGACCTACTCGGCTCCGTAGTCACGCCGAGGCCTGCGTCTCGCCGACGCCGTGCTCGACCGCGATCGCGCGGGCGATGTCGAGCGTCGAGATGACGCCGATCGGGCGCCCGCTCGCGGGCTCGACCACGGCCAGGTGGGCGACACCATGCTGCGCCATCAGATCGGCGGCACGCACGAGCGGCGCGTCGGTGCGCACAGCGACGATCGGGGTCACGGCGCTCGCACCTGCGGTGCACTCGTCGACATTCAGCCGCCCGGCGGCGACGAGGTCGAGGTCGGAGACGACGCCCCAGGGCTGGGCGTCCTCGTCGCGATCCTCGAACACGAACACCGAATGGACGTTGAACGTCGCCATCATCCGTGCGACCACGCGCAGCGGCGTCTCCGGCGGGCAGCTGATGACGCCGGGGCTCATCGCATCCTCCGCGGTTGCCGTCTCGAACGGGACCGGCAACCGCTGCTCGACGTGTGCGCTATCGATCGTGCGACGGCGGCGGCGCCGAGCCGGGCGAAGGCGCCGGGATTGTTGTCGATCCGCACGCGGATCGCGGCACTGAAGGAGGCCGGGGGGTGCATGCACTGACGGTACCGCGACGCGGACGGGGCGGCATCGTGGGCAACTACGCTCTCCGCGTGCGGCTAACCCTCTGCGACGTCGGGCCGCGCGACGGCCTCCAGAACGAGCCCGAGGCGCTGGCGCCCGCCGTTCGCGCCGATCTCGTCGGCCGTCTTGCGTCGTCCGGACTTCCCCGGATCGAGGCCGTGAGCTTCGTCCGCGACGATCGAGTCCCGCAGATGGCCGGGGCGGAGGAGGTCGTGGCAGCGGTTGAGCGGCGCCCCGGCGTCGAGCTGTCCGGGCTTGTCCTGAACGAGCGCGGCTGGGAGCGCTTCCGCGCCGCCGGGCTCGACCGGGTCAACGTCACGTTTGCCGCGACCGAGTCCTTCAACCAAGCGAACGGGAACACATCCCTCGCCGATGCGGTCGCGACTGCGGAGTCCATCGTTGCGCGGGCGGATGTGCCGGCGACGGTGACGATCCCCGTCTCCTTCGGCTGTCCCTTCGAGGGCCGCGTCGACCCCGGCGTCGTCGCCGAGCTGGCTGCGCGCTTCGCCGGGCGGGCCGAGGTCGTCCTCGCCGACACCATCGGCGTCGCGACGCCGTCGCACGTGCGCGCGCTCGTCGAGCGCACCGGGGCGGAGGGATTCCACGGGCACAACACGCGCAACACCGGGTACGCGAACGCGCTCGCAGCGGTGGAGGGCGGCGCGCGCCTCTTGGATGCGTCGGTCGGCGGGCTCGGCGGCTGCCCATACGCGCCGAAGGCGACGGGCAACGTCGCGACGGAGGATCTCGTCTACCTGCTCGAGGGGGAGGGGATCGAGACCGGCGTCGACCTCGACGCGCTCATCGCGATCTCGGCGTGGCTGGAGGGCCTGCTCGGCCGCCGGCTCGAGGGGTACGTCTACCGCGCCGGCAACTGGCCGTAGATGCGCGAAGTTCGGGTCGTCTGGGGGCTGCTCGCCGCCGAGGCCGTCGCCGTCGTCGTCACGTACTCCCGGCTGCCCGCGAACGAGCTCTACAACGTCACCGGGAGCGGCCTGCGCGGCGGGCTGAGCCGCCTCGTCGTCGAACTGAACTTCCCGGACGCGCTCATTGCGCTGGCGATCCTCGGCGTGCTCGCGCCGCTCGTGTCGCCGGCACTGCGCTGGGCCGCAGCCGCGGCGGCGGTGCTCTGCGCGTATGCCGTGCTGCCCGGCGTCGTCCAGCAGAGCAACCTCGACGCGAAGTGGGAGAACGCGATCTCTGCGGCGGGCGTTGCCCTCGCACTTGCGCTGACGTTCCTCGCCCGCAGGCCGCAACCATCACGGCCCCGCGGAGATCGGGCTCGCATCGTCGTCGGCGCGGTTCTCATCGTCCTTGCCGCGCCGTGGATCGCGGCCGTGCTCGGCTTCTACCTCGACGGCGTGCCGGTGCTCGGCAGGGTCTTCCAGACAGGGAGGATGGCGAGCTTCCACGATCCGCTGCACCATGCCGTCCATCACGGGGTGCACCACGGGCTGCAGGGGCTGCTGTTCGCCCTGACGGCATTGATTCTTTCGCGTGTCCCGAACCGTGTCTCGTTCTATCTCGCGCTGCTGTTCGCCTTCGGCGTCGCGAACATGCTGAACGACGGCTGGCTGGAGCAGGTCGTCGAGCGCGGATGGAGCTCGCGTCAGGTCCCGAGCGTTCTCGGGTTCTCGGTCAACTGGTTGTGGGGCGGGACTCTCGTGCTTGCTGCGGCAATTTGGGCGGTGGCGAGGGGTAGAGCGGCCGCTCGCCGTCCACTGTGAGCGGCGGCGCGACCGTGATGCCGTCGCCGAGCTGCTGGAAGATTCCGAGCGCCACCGCGTGCTCGTCCGCCATCGCCTCGGGCACGGTCCGCACCCGCGCGGCGGGAATGCCGGCATCGACGAGCTCCCGTTCCCAGTCCTCGGTCGGACGGCCGGCCAGCGCGCCTTCGATCACGTCGCGCAGCGCCTCGCGGTTGCGAACGCGATGCGGGTTGGTGCGGAAACGCGGGTCGTCGGCTAGCCCGAGCACTGCGCGCAGCCGCGTCCAGAGCGCGTCGCTGCCGGCGGCGATCATGAGATCGCCGGCGAAGACCTCATACGGCGCGATCAACGGGAAGGCGGTGCCGTGTCGTCCCGGGGTCTCGCCGGTCGAGGCGACGCCGGCGATGTGGCCGGCGAGGAGAGCGAGCGCGGTCTCATGGAGCGAGACAGCGATCGTGGCGCCCCCGCCGCGGAGCAGGGACGCCAGCACTCCGATCGCTGCCCACTGGCCGGTGGCGAAGTCGATCAGCGAGACGCCGACGCGTACGGGCGGCCCGTCCGACTCGCCGGTGACGCTCATGATTCCGCTCGCTGCTTGGACGAGCGGGTCGTAGCCCGGACGATCTGCGTACGCGCCGATCGAGACGTGCACGAGCGACGGCTTGCGCGCCCGGAGCGAGGCGGCGTCGAGCCCGTGTCGCTCTGCGAGGCCGGGGCGGAGGCTCTGGACGAAAACATCGGCGCCGTCTACAAGCTCGAGCATGCGTTCGTGTTCACGCGCGAGGTCGACGATGACCGTCCGCTTCCCCGCGTTGGTCGCGAACCAGAGCGCACCGTCGTCGCCGACGAACGGCGGGCCCCATGCGCGCGCGTGGTCTCCGTCGGGCGGCTCGACCTTGATGACGTCCGCGCCGAGCGCGGCGAGCAGCTGCGTGCAGTACGGACCGGCGAGCGAGGCAGTGACGTCGACAACGAGCTTGCCCTCGAGCGGTTGGAAGCTCATCGCGGATGGACCCATACGTCGGCCGGCGCGTTCGGTGTCTCGACGCGCTGCTCGATGCGCGCGCCGAGCTTTTCCGCCACGCGCTGCGAGCGGACGTTCGCCGGATTGATGAGGGAGATGATCCGGTCGCGCTCGATCCAGTCGCGCGCCGCCTGCGCCGCCTCGGTCGCATAGCCCTGGCCCCAGTGCGGGCTCAGGATCGCCCAGCCGAGCTCCGTCTCCGCATGCTCGCCGGCGACGTCATACGACGCTGGCTCCCACGTGCGCGAGTCCCAGACGATGAAGCCGGCGCGTCCGATGAAACGCCCGTCTAGCTCGACGATGAACGGCCCGATGCCGTTGAGCTCCCAGCGGCGCATCCAGCGCTCGATCACCTCTGCCGGGTCGTGGTCCACGCCGATCCACCATTGAACCTCGGCGTCGGCGACCCACGCCGTCAGGTCGTCGTCGGGTCGCGGCTTCCGCAGAACAAGCCGGTCAGTCTGAAGCAATCGGCACCATGATCGTCCGCTCGAACTCGATCACGATCTCATCGCGCTGGTTGAGCCCGCGCGTCCGCACCGTGACGATTCCCTGGCCGGGACGCGATTGCGACTCCCGCTTTTCGAGGATCTCCGTCTCTGCACGGATCGTGTCTCCGGCGAAGACCGGCGCCGGCAGCCGCACCTCGCGCCAGCCGAGGTTGACCGCGCGCTCCGAGATGTCCGCGACCGAGAGCCCGGTGACGAGCGCGAGCGTGAACGTCGAATCGACGAGCGGGCGCTTCCATTCGGTCTGTGCAGCGTGCTCGGCGTCGAAGTGGATCGGATTCGTGTTCATCGTCAGCAGGGTGAACCACACGTTGTCGGCGTCGAGAACGGTCCGGCCGAACCGGCTCCGGTAGACCGCGCCCACTTCCATGTCGTCGTACGTCCGTCCCACGGATTCGATCATCGCATCAACCCGTGAGGACGACGTTCGCGGGCGCCCACGGCGCCGCGTACGCGCGCGGCGCGAGCTGCCACTCGAGTAGATCCGCGGCCTTCAGCGTGCGAGGCACGCGAATCTCCATCGCGAAGGTGACCGACTGTCCCGGAGCGATCGCGTCGACGCTGCGGCAGTTGAGAAAGTGGATCTCCTTCGCGATGCCTCGTCCTGCGAGCAGCGCCTTCGCGGTGCCGAGCTGCTCGACGTAGACCGGGCACTGCGCGAAGCGGTACGGCCGGCGACTCGTGTTCCGAACGGTAACGCGGTAGCGGAGGGTCGACCCGCGGACGGCGTCGTAGACCCCGGAGTCGAGCGAGGCCTTCAGCGGGATGGTCGTCGATCGCTTCGCCGGCGGCAGATACGGCGTGAAGGTCCCGACCTCGAGGCGTGAGCTCGGCGGCGTCCCGTAGCAGAGGGGGTGCGCGTTGGGTCGCAGCCGTACGGCGTCGCCGGAGGGGAGCCGCAGCTCCATGGCGGTCGCCGGTGGGGACATCTGCCCGCCGCCGGGATTTCCCGGTGCGCACCAGGCGTCCCAGATGAGCTCGACCGACGCGCTGCGGCCGGTCGGCAGCGCCCGGACGAAGAACGGGGCAGGGAGAAGAGCAGGCCCGGGCCGTGCGTCCTTGCGCAGCGGGACTTCGACTTGTCGGATGCTTGGGGACGGGCCGCCCGTGAACCGAACTCGCGGCTGCCCGAGCAGCGAGCACGGCGGTCCGGTGTTCCGGAGCAGCACCGCGCCGGTGTAGGCACCGCCGGTGAGCCCGTTCTGCAACACGCCTCCGCCGAGGACCCCGGTCACGCGGAGCTGCGACGACCGGCACGGCGCCGCTGTCGCCGGCGCGACGAGCGCCGGTGGCCACGCGGGAATCCAGGGAACGACTGCGGGCACGGGTCGATAGTGCCAATCCCCGGGTAAGGTCGCCGGGATGGCGAACCGCCTCGCGCAGGAGACGAGCCCGTACCTGCTGCAGCATGCGGGCAATCCGGTCGACTGGTACCCGTGGGGCGAGGAGGCGTTCGCGCGCGCCCGCGCCGAGGACAAGCCCGTGCTCCTCTCGGTCGGCTACGCGGCCTGCCACTGGTGCCACGTCATGGCGCACGAGTCGTTCGAGGACGAGGAGACCGCTGCGCTGATGAACGAGCTCGTCGTCAGCGTCAAGGTCGACCGCGAGGAGCGTCCCGACGTCGACGCGCTGTACATGGACGCGGTCGTGTCGCTCACCGGCCAGGGCGGCTGGCCGATGACCGTCTTCCTCACCCCCGACGGCGCGCCGTTCTTCGGCGGCACGTACTACCCGCCCGAGCCGCGCCACGGACTCCCGTCGTTCCGGGAGCTGCTCGTCGCCATCGCGAACGCGTATCGCGAGCGGCGCGACGACGTGACCGAGCAGGCCGGCGTCCTCGTCGACGCGATGCGTCGCAGCGCGCAGATCGCGCCGTCGCGCGAGCCGCTCGAGCGCGGGATCCTCTCCGACGCCGTGCGTGTGCTGCGCGGCCAGCTCGACCCGGAGTGGGGAGGATTCGGGCGCGCGCCGAAGTTCCCGCCTGCCTCCACCATCGAGTTCCTCCTCCGCGTCGGCGAGATCGAGGCGGCGACGAAGACGCTCGACGGCATGGCCGCCGGCGGGATGTACGACCTCGTCGGCGGCGGCTTCCACCGATACTCGGTCGACGAGCGCTGGCTCGTCCCGCACTTCGAGAAGATGCTCTACGACAACGCGCAGCTCGCGCCTGCGTACCTGCACGCGTGGCTCGTCACCGGCCGCGACCGCTACCGCGAAGTGGCGGAGGAGACGCTCGACTACATGGTGCGCGAGCTGCGGCTTCCGAGCGGCGGCTTCGCCTCGTCACAGGACGCGGACACCGACGGCGTCGAAGGGCTGACGTACACGTGGACGGCGGAGGAAGGCGCGCCGCCGGAGCTCCTGCAGCCGTTCGAGCACGGGCGCTCGATCATCCGCGGCGAGCTCGACGACGAGACGCGTGCGCGGCTCCACGCGATTCGTGTGCGCCGGCCGCAACCCGCGCTGGACGACAAGGTGATCGCGTCCTGGAACGGCCTCGCGCTCGCCGCGCTCGCCGAGGGCGCGCGCCGGCTCGAGCGCGCCGATCTGCTCGAGGTCGCACGTGAGCTCGGCGACCTGCTCGACGCCGATCCGCTGTGGCGCACGCTCCGCGACGGCCGCGTGCGTCACCCCGCGTACCTGGACGACTACGCGAACGTCGCGCACGGATTCCTCGAGCTCCACGTCGCCACGGGCGAGCTGCGGTGGCTCCTTGCCGCGCGGCGGCTCGCGGTGCGCGCGGTCGAGCTGTTCTCGGACGACGAGCGCGGAGGCTTCTTCCTCACGCCGGCCGACGGAGAGGAGCTGGTGGCACGCCGCAAGGACCTCGACGACAACCCGATCCCGTCCGGCAACTCCATGCTCGCGTTCGTCCTCATCCGTCTCGCCCGGATCTGGGGCGAGGACGACCTGGAACGGCGCGCGGCCGGCGTGCTGCGCCTGGTGCGCGACACCCTGCCGCGCGCGCCCTCGGCGTTCGGCTGGGCGCTCTGCGCCCTCGACCTGTACCTCTCGACGCCTCGCGAGATCGCCGTCATAGGGCCGCCCGGCAGCGAGGTCGCGCGGGCCGCCCTGCGCGGCTTCGACCCGAACGCGGTCGTGGCCTTCGGCCCCTCCGATGACGTGCCGCTCCTCGCGGGCAAGGGCCTCGTGGACGGCAAGCCCGCCGTCTACGTCTGTGAGCGATTCGCGTGCCAGGCGCCGGTCACGGACGCCGCGGCGTTTGCCGATACGTAGAGCGTGCGTTCCAGCCTCGTGCTCGTCATGCTCGCGCTCGCGGGCGTCCTCGCGGCGACGGCATCCGCTTCCGCGCGGCCGGTGACGGCGCAAGACCGCGTCCTGCTCGCGCGGCCCGCCACGTCGGAGGAAAAGATCGCAGAGTCGGTCGCCGAGCGGCTCACCGGCCATCGCGACATCTCCGTCCGCTGCGGCGCGACCGGGATCCCCGACCCCTACGTGCTCGGCGCGACGCCGATCGCGAACGGGCATGCGTTCGACTACTTCCTCATGCGACCAGCCGAGTGCGCCTACCTCGCCTGGTTCCACCAGGCGCCGAAGCGGTGGGACCCGCGCACGTGCGTTTCGACGGATTGCAAGACCGCCGTCGACATCATCTGGGCGCTGGAGACGGTCGCGCACGAGTCGTACCACCTGCTCGGCTACACGAACGAAGCGCAGGTCGACTGCTACGGCATGCAGTCCATCTGGTTCGTCGCAACGAGGCTGGGCGCATCCGTGCCGGAGGCGCAAGCGATGGCCGCGTACTTCGCGCAACGGATCTATCCGCTGCGGCGCCTCGAGACGCCGGCGTACTGGTCGCCGCAATGCCGCGACGGCGGCGCCTACGACCTGCGCCCGGCGTCGCACAGCTGGCCGAGCTAGTGGGAGGGCCTAGACCACGAAGGCCTCGGGCCGCTCCGCGCCGCGCGCGAAGCGCGTGGCGGAGAACGCCGAGAGATCGAGCGTCGGCTCCCGCCCGACCACGAGCTCGGCGAGATGCTCGCCCACCGCGGGCGCCTGCTGGAAGCCGTGGCCGGAGAACCCGGTCGCGTACAGGAACCGTGACGGCGCCTCCGCCTCGCCGACGAGGGCGTTCCAGTCCGGGCTGACGTCGTACCAGCCCCACCACGTGGACTGCACCGGCAGGTCGGCGAGCGCGGGCAGCCGCCGCGCAGCCGCCTCCGCCACCTCTTCGAGCGCTCGCTCGCGCCCGCCGAACGCGAGGCCAGGCCCCTCCCGGTGGAAGTAGAAGCCGGTGCTGAAGTCGATCGTCAGCGGCACGCGCTCGGGCAGTCCGCCGTCCTGCGGCGTGAACCACATCGAGCGCGCCTCGCCCTCCACCGGGAGCGCGACGCCCGCAAGTGCGCCGACCTCCTTCGACCACACGCCCGCGCAGCACACGACCGTGCCGGTGGCGATGCGGCCGCCCGTCGTCTCGACTGCTTCGATCCTCCCGCCGCGCATGTCGACGGCGGTCGCGCGGCAGCCCTGGAGGACGGTCGCGCCGGACTCGCGCGCGTACCACTGCACCACCGCCTCGGGCGTCGCGTAGCCGTCCGTCGGGCAGTACGCCGCGGCGAGGATTCCGTCGAGCGAGAGCTGGGGCAAGAGCTCTGCCGCTTCTGTAGGCGAGAGCTCGCGCGACGGGACGCCGAGCGACCCTTGTAGCGCAAGCGCGTCGCGGAAGGCGGCGACGTCCTCCTCGCGGTCGAGCAGGAAGAGATACCCGTCGCGTCGGAACCCGATCTCGTCCATGGCCTCGAACTCGGCGAGGGAGCGCAGGGCGATGCGAATGTTCAGCTCGTCCGCGAACTGCGCGCGGATGCCGCCGGCCGACTTGCTCGTCGACCCCGAGGCGAGGGTGTCGCGCTCGAGCAGGACGACGTCCTGCACTCCCAGCCGCCGCAGGTGGAAAGCGGTAGCGGCGCCGAGGGCGCCGCCACCGATGACGACGACGTCCGCTGACTTAGCGGACGTTGTTGTACAGCTTCCCGAACGTGGTGAAGACGCCCGTGGCGCCACCGGCCCACTTTTCGAGGATCTCTTGCTCGATCGGGAAGTTGTCCTTCGCCGACGTGTTGAGGGTGATCCCTGGATAGGTGAACGGGTCCTTCACGTTCGTCATGCTCTTGAGCGCCTTCATCAGGCCGGCCCGCGTCGGGTTCTTGCCCGCGTGCTGGAGCGCGTAGACGAACGTCCATGCCGCGCTCAGGCCGTAGATGACGTTTCCGTCGCCCGCATTCACGCTCGGGACGAGCGGCGGAGCGTACGTGCCGATGATCGACTTCGTGAGCTTCACGCCCGCGAGGTTCGCCTGCGCCGAGCTCGTCACGTCTTCGAGGTATGCCGTCGAGATGACGCCGTCGACGTTCGCGCCGTTCTGCGCCGCAATGCGGAGGAAGATCGGGTTGGCCGAAACGTTCCCGAGGAACGTCGTCGGCGACCAGCCGACCTTCGTCGCGGTGACGAGCGCCGTGATCGCCTGCGACGGCAGAGCGAAGATCACGAACGTGTCAGCACCCGCCGCCTTGAGGGCGAGGATCTGCTGCACGAGGCTCGTCTGCGTCGGGTCGTACGACTGCGAGCTCACGATCTGGGTCTTCTTCGCACCCAGCCCGACCCGCAGTCCGGCGAAGTAGTTCTTGCCGAAGGCGTCGTTCTGGTAGAGCACGCCGATCTTCGCGTTCGGCGTGTTCGCCGCGATGTACTTGCCGTAGACCTTGCCCTCACCCGGATAGTCGGGCTGGTAGCCGATCGTCCACGGGTACTTCTTCGCGGAGAAGCCCCAGTAGGAGTCGCCGGTGGCGATGAGCACCTGCGGCACCTTCTTGGTGTTCAGGTAATTCCAGATCGAGAGGTTCGGCGCGGTGCCGAGACTCCCGAAGTCGGCGAAGATGCCGTCCTGCTCGACGAGCTGCTGCGTGAGCGGCACCGTCTTCGACGGGTCGTACGCATCGTCGAGGACCGTGTAGTCGATCTTGCGTCCGTTGACGCCGCCGTGCGCGTTGATGTAGGCGAAGTACGCGCCCTCGGCCGCGGGAATCGTCTTGTAGAGCGACGCCACCCCGGTGAGCGGGAACGTGCCGCCGATGTGGATCGTGGTGGACGTGACGCCCGGCGTCGCACGATGTGCGCCGAAGGCGGCCGTGGCAGCCACCGACGCGAACAGCGCGAGGCCGGCGAGAACCGCCATGAATCTGCCCTTCCTACGCATCAACCCTCCTATGGCTCCTTGTCCGGCATCGAGGCCGGATACCGAGTATGACGTTCTTGGATCCGATTAGATAGGAAAAATTGAACGGCGAGTCAAGCCTTTACGCGGAGGCGGCGAAGGCGGGGGACCAGGCCTGCCACCCCCGTGGGGAGCAGGATCATGACGACGATCACGAACAGGCCGAAGACGACGTCCTGGCCGTGGGCGGACCCGATCAGCGGCGCCGAGGCCGAAAGCGTGGGTAGGAGTGCGATGAACGCGGCGCCGAGAAGGACGCCCCAGAGCGATCCGAGGCCGGCCACTGCGGCGCCCACGAGGATCTTGAGCGACAGCGTGACGGAGAATTCGTTCGGCTGCGCGAAACCGTTCGTCACCAGGACGAAGAGCGAGCCGGAAACGCCGAAGGCGAGCGTCTTGTAGATCGCGAGCGTGACGCCCGACGACGTGGCGGCCACCTCGCTGTCGCGGATGGCGCGGAAGGCGCGGCCGGTCCGCCCGCGGAGGACGAGCCAGGTGAACAGGAACGCGATCGCGGCCGTCGACCACGAGACGCCGTACAGCCAGGAGTTGGACACGGTCTTGCTCGCCGAGATGCCGGCACTGCCGCCGGTGAACGTCGAGAACTTCAGCGGCAGCTGCGGGATCGACACGGCGAGCGCGAACGTCGCGAGCGCGAGATAGACGCCGGACAGGCGCAACGCCGGCAGCCCGACGAGCACCCCGCACCCGAACGTGATCGCGAACGCGAGCGGCAACGTCAGGATCAGATTCGTGTTGTGGTAGTGGGACATGATCGCGGTCGTGTAGCCGCCGATCGCCATGAACGCGCTGTGTCCGATCGAGATCTGCCCGGTGTACCCCGTCAGGACATTCAGGCCGAGAATGGCGATGAGGTAGACCGCGACACTGGCCGCGAGCCCGCGGTGATAGTCGCTCAGCCCGAACGGCAGCAACGCGAAGAACAGGGCGGCGATCGTGACGGCGACGAGTGCGGGCGCGTTGCGCCTCATACCTTCCGCACCGTCCGGTGGCCGAACAGACCCGTTGGCTTGACGAGGAGGACGAGCAGCAGCGCCGCGAAGGCGACGGGCAGCTGAAGCACCGAACCGACGAAGTGCACGTACTGACCCATGAGGTTGAGGAAGATGCCGAGCGCGATGCCGCCGACGAGTGCGCCGCCGGGACTTTCGAGACCGCCGAGCACGGCGGCTGCGAATGCATACAGCAGCACCGGCTGCATCAGCGTCGGCTGCAGGACGTACTCGGCCGGCTCCGTCATGAGTCCGGCGACAGCGCCGAGAACGGCGGCGAGACCCCAGCCGACCGCGAGCAGCGCGTTCGTGCGCACGCCGACGAGGCGCGCTGCCGCCGGCCGCAGCGCTCCCGCGCGCATGCCGAGGCCGAGCTTCGTAAAGCGGAAGAACGCCCAGAGCGCCGTCACGGAGACGAGCGTGATCACGATCGTGCCCAGGTCCTGGCGCGCGATCGGGACGCTGCCAAGGTGGTAGATCTTGTTGCCGAACGGCGCTTGCATGAACCGCTGGTTCGCGCTCCATTTCCATTCGACGAGACCGTCGATGAGAATGAAGAGCCCGACCGTCACGATCACGACAGCGATCACGGAGCGCCCCTGCACGGGGCGGATGAAGATCTGCTGCGTCACCACGCCGAAGACGAATGCGATCGCGAGCGTGAGAAAGAAGGCCTCCCAGTACGCGAGGCCCCACAGCATGAGCTGGTAGGCGACGTACACCATCGCCATCGCCATCTCGCCCTGCGCGAAGTTGATCACCTCGGTCGCGCGATAGATGAGGACGAGCGCGAGGGCGAGGCTTCCGAACACGACGCCGGTCGCGACTCCGGCCACGGTGAGCTGCGCGAAGATCGTGCTGCGGAGCGAGCCGATGGTGAGGAAGATGCACGCCGCGATGAGAAGCAGCAACACGGGGCTCCCCGGGAGGCGTCGCTGAGGCAGGGATAGCTTGCGTGCGAGCTCGACCATCAGTATCCGAGATAGCTCCGGCGGACGGATTCGTGCTGCTGCAGGTCCGTGCTCGGGCCGGAGAGCGCGACGCGGCCGACCTCGAGCACGTACGCCGTCTGCGCGAGCTGGAGCGCAATGTGCGCGTTCTGTTCGACGACGAGGACGGTGACGCCCTCGTTCTCGTTCAGCTCCTGGACGATGCGGAACACCTCGGTCACGAGCAACGGCGCGAGCCCGAGCGACGGCTCGTCGAGCATCAGGAGGCGCGGGCGCTGCATGAACGCACGCGCGAGCGAGAGCATCTGCTGCTCGCCGCCGCTCAGCGTCCCGGCCTGCTGGTGGCGCCGGTCATCGAGCCACGGGAAATACGAGCCGACGCGCGCGAAGTCGTCTTTGAGATTGCCACGACGGGTGTAGGCGCCGAGGCGGAGGTTCTCCCACACCGTCAGCTCGGCGAAGGTGCCGCGCCCTTCCGGGACGTGTGCCACCCCGAGGCGGGCGACCGCCTCCGGACCGCCGCGCAGGGCGTTGCCTGCGAACCGGATCTCACCATCGCGGTGCACGGTGTGCGAGATCGCGCGCAGCGTCGTCGTCTTGCCTGCGCCGTTCGCGCCGAGCACGGCCACGATCTCGCCCTCGTCGACCGTGAGCGAGACGCCGTGCAGCGCGTTCACGGGGCCGTAGCGCGCATGAACGTCACGCAGCTCCAGGAGCGCCGTCACGCCGCGCCCTCCAGTTCGCCGCCGAGGTACGCCTCGATCACCTTCGGGTCCCGCTGCACCTCGGCGGGCGGCCCGCTCGCGATCGTGCGGCCGAAGTTGAGGACGTGCACGTGGTCGGACACACGCATGACGAGGTTCATGTGGTGCTCGACGAGCAGCACCGTCAGCTTCAGCTCGTCGCGCAGCCGCCGCAGGAACGACGCCAGCTCCTCGACTTCCTCGTGGTTCAGCCCGCCGGCCGGCTCGTCCAGCAGCAGCAGGCGCGGCTTCGACACGAGCGCGCGTGCCATCTCGACGCGCTTCATCGTCCCGAACGGGAGCCCGGCCGCGGGAAGGTGCGCGACCTGACCGATGCCGACGAGGTCAAGCGTCTCGAGCGCGCTGCGACGAACGTTTGCCTCACGCTCGAAGAGCGACGTCGTGTGCGCGCCGACGAGCACGTTCTCGAGCACCGTCATCGTCGGGAAGAGCTCGACGTTCTGGAACGTGCGTGCGATGCCGAGGCGGACGATTCGGCTCGGTGGGGTTCGCAGGATCGAGCGGCCGTCGAACGTGACGTCGCCCGACTCGAGGCGGTAGAGGCGCGTGATGACGTTGAACGCGGTCGTCTTGCCGGCGCCGTTGGGTCCGATGAGGCCGGCGATCGTCCCCGGCTCGACCGCGAGGGAGACGTCGTCGAGGGCGACGATTCCGCCGAAGCGGAGCGTCGCGTTCTGCAGCGAGAGGAGGGCCATCAGGGGCTCGAGTCCACGTATTCCTGCCAGAGGTGCTCCATCGTCGTCAAGCGGGACGCGGCGACGTGGGCCGGGTCGTATGCGAGCTGGTTGACCGCGCGCACGATCCAGCGCCCGTCGGCACCGACGTCGAGCACGTTGATGCAGCCCGGCGCCTGCTCGAACCCGCCGAGGAAGCTTCGGTCGCCGGTGAGTGCGTGGCTGAGGATCGCGCGGTTGACGGCGCCGTGGAGGACGAGCAGCGCGATGTCCCAATCCGCGTCGGCGAGGAGCGCATCGAGCTCGGGGAGCACGCGGTCGAGGAGCGCGCCGATCGTCTCCCCGCCGAGAAACCGCGTGTCCGGCGGGACGACTCCGCGGAAGGCGGCGGTCATCATGGCCTGTACTTCGTCGCGCGCGACGCCGCGGATGTCGCCGCTCTCGATCTCGCGCAACGCGTAGTGCGATTCCGGCTCCCGGCCGGGGGCGACGATCCGAGCGGTCTCGAGCGTGCGGGCGAGCCCGCTCGTCAGGACGCGGTCGAAGGCGACCTCGCGAAGCTCGGCCGCGGCCGTCTCCGCCTGCACCCGGCCGCGCTCGGTGAGCTGGACCTGCTCGGGGTGCACGCCGTCGAAGTAGCGCACTTCCGCGTGGCGCATGAGGTAGATGCGGCGGCGCACTTAGCCCGCGCGGAGCGACTGCCCGCCGGCCTTCTGCATGCCGGCGACCATTCCCTCGGGGGCGGCTCCGTCCGGAAACCGCTCGAGCATCGCGGCGAGCAGCCCGTCGGCGTCCCAGCCCTCGTCGCGCTGGAACAGCTCGCCCGAGGTCCAGCCCTGCAAGGCGTTCACTGCGCCGCCCCAGACGTGGAGGACCTGCCCCGTGATCTCCTGCGCGTCGTCGGCGCAGAGCGCCACGACGACGGGCGACATGTTCGCCGGGTCGAGGGGGTCGAACCCCTCGGGGCGCTCGCCCATCTCGAACGTCTCCTCCGTCATCCGCGTCCGCGCGTTCGGCGCCAGGCAGTTGACCGTCACGCCGTACCGGCCGAGCTCCTGCGCTGCGATGAGCGTGAAGCCGGCGATGCCCGCCTTCGCGGCGCCGTAGTTCGTCTGGCCGACGTTGCCGAAGACCCCGGAGGGGCTGGACGTGTTGATCACCCGCGCGTGCAACTGCTCGCCGGCCTTCGCGCGCTCGCGCCAGTGCGCGGCCGCGTGGCGCGTGACGGCGAAGTGGCCTTTCAGGTGCACGGCGATGACGGCGTCCCACTCGTCCTCGTCCATGTTCACGAGCATGCGATCGCGGAGGATCCCGGCGTTGTTGACGACGATGTCCACGCCGCCGAAGGCGGCGACCGCGTGCTCGACGAGCCTGCGGGCACCTTCGAAGTCGGCGACGTTCTCGCCGTCGGCGATCGCCTCTCCGCCGGCTGTCTTGATCTCCGCGACGACCTGCTCGGCCGGGGACAGGTCGGCGCCCTCACCCGCGAGCGAGCCGCCGAGATCGTTGACGACCACCTTCGCCCCGGCTTCTGCGAGCGCCAGCGCGTGCGCGCGGCCGATGCCGCGCCCGGCGCCGGTGACGATCGCGACCTTGCCGCTCAGATCGGGCACGGGGCGGAGCCTACTGGAGCAACGCGGCCGCGTAGTCGGGAAGGCTCAAGGCGTCGGTGTCGCCGCCGAGCGCGTGCGCGCACCGGGTTGTGTATGCGCGCGCGTAGACCGCCGCCGCCGAGGCGGTCGCCTGCTCCTCGCGTGTGAAGGGGGCGGTGCGAGCACGCTCGTAGTCGGCGATGAACATCAGCGCCTCGTCGACGGATGGTAGAGGCTCGAAGTCCAACGTGAAATGCGCTGCCGCTTCGCCGGCGAACACGGTCTCGAGCCCGACGCTCATGCTGCCCCAGCCGTAGACGACTGTCGGCTCGATGCCGGCCCAGCGGACGTGCTTCGCCGTCCAGTCGTGGTGCGCGATGACGATCTCACCGCCGCCCTGGTCGCGCTGTGCCTTCGCCGCGGCGGCGATCTCGTCGATCCACTCCGCATCCGCAGCAGTTGCGTCGAAGTCGATGAGGACGTTGTGCGGCGCGGGCCAGAGTGGGCCGTCGGGCCGCGGGAAGAACGGCGGGAGGTCGACAGCCGGGTGGACGCCGCGCGTCAGGCTTGTCAGGCGGACGAGCAGCTGCGCGAGCGCGCGCCGGGCCTTGGGCCCGTGCGCGTCGCGGCGCTCGCCCTCGTCGCGCCACTCCTCGAGCGTGCCGTGCCCGCGCACGCCAAGTGGGCGCGGCGCCGGGAAGCCGTAGCGCCAGAGGTGCTCCTGCACCTGCTGCATCGCGCCGAGGCGCTCGGCCGTCGCGGTGCGATGCACCTTGAGCGCGACGCGGTCGCCGCCGCGGACGACGAGGCCGAAGAGCGCGCCGACACTCACCTCGAAGGCGAAGCACTCGACGGCCTCCGGGCAGAGCTGACGCCAGACGGCGTCGCGGTCAGCGGTGCCAAGGATCGAGTGCTCGAGCTCGTTCACGTGTAGCGGTCGAGATACCGCGGACTGGCGATGCTCAGGCGCGCCTCCACGTCGGCCTTCACGTCGGCGAGCATCCCCGGCTCGACGTCGCCCGCGCGGATGCGGCGGGCGAGCTCGCGCCGCTCGGTGTCGTCGTCCGGCGGAAGCGCGGCGAGCTCGCGGTAGACGATGCCGAGCGCGTTCATCGCGACGAGCATGCGGAAGCGTAGGCGGTGATCGGTCAGCGTGGGCAGGATCTCGCCGCCGAGGAACTCGGCGATCGCCTCGGTCAGCTCCTGCGCGGTCGGGCGCTCGCTCATGCCCACACCTTTTCCAGCAGGTGGCAAATCTCGTACTCGACCTCTGCGCCGAGACGCCCGAGGATCGCGAGCTCGACGCTGCGGTCCTGGCCGGTGAGATGTCGCTGCGCCTGCGTGAGGCAGCCGATGGCCCAGCCGACGTTGCCGGCGAGCTCCCAGTAGTCGAGCTCGTCGGGCCGGACGTCGAGGCCGGTGAGCTCGTTGTAGCGCCCGACGTATTCGTCCACATCGGCGATCCCGCCGAAGCGCTTCTCGTCCACGCCGAAGCGCCACGCGCGCACGAGTCCGAAGCCGAGGTCGCGGACCGGCTCGTCGAGATGCGCGAACTCCCAGTCGAGGATGCCGACGAGGCCGTGCTCGTCGACGACGACGTTCCCGATCCGGTAGTCGCCGTGGGAGACGACGGGTGCGCGCGGCGCCGGCCGGTTCTCGCGCAGCCACCACAGGCCGAGCTCGATGGCGGGATGCGGCTCGCCGACATCGTCGAGCTCGTCCATCATGCGCTCGAGCCGCGCCTCCTGCAGGAACGGAACGCGCTCGCGTGGAATGGCGTGGATCTTCGCGAGCTCTTCGGCGAGCTGGACGGGCAGCTGCGCCGGGGCGTCCATGCGAACGATCCGCCGGCCGATCGTCTCGCCTTCGAGCCGTTCCATGACGAACGCTTCGCGCTCGTCCAGATCTGCGATGTAGAGGATCGGCCGAGGAACCTTTATCCCTGCTTCGTAGGCGGCTTCGAGAACTTCGAA